>Ga0302281_10000312_pt1 | contig 37374 bp, 20 predicted proteins | sample III_Fen_E1_2_FD_198762 | JGI IMG/M metagenome (GOLD analysis project Ga0302281, IMG submission 198762) | Peat permafrost microbial communities from Stordalen Mire near Abisko, Sweden - III_Fen_E1_2 | ecosystem: Environmental > Terrestrial > Soil > Wetlands > Permafrost | place: Sweden: Abisko...
AAAGACAGTTGGAGCGCAAAAGATCACAGTGCAAAGTGCAACTCCAAGACTCATTTTCAGGCGGAGCCTGCGCGGACGGCAGAGGATACCTTCAGCCGCCTTGATGCATCGTGTCAATCGCTGATTGCTGGGCATACGTTATCGAGTTTACCTGCGTCTTTCAAGAAACTTACGGGGTTAGACGTATGCGAAACGACGCGCACGCGAAGAGTGAAACGCGCATTTGACACCGCGACTTTACGCTTTTCCAAACACTTCACGCACGGCGTCAAGATAAGCCATGCCGTTCACGGTATCGGGTTCCAGATAGCTGCCTTCCGTCCACTCGTTCCAGGAATTTAGAGTGATCAATCTCTTGTCGGGTGGCAGATTTGCCAGGGCAAAGGACTTGGCCGATTCTAACGCAGCTTTGAACGCCTGGGGCGTGTTATCGATAACGACCGATGTATAGGGATAATCGCCTAATCGGTAGTTATCGGTCTGACAGGTGCGCGGCGTCGAGTCCCATCCAACTGTAACATTTGGAAAATAGATTCTTCCCATTGCTTTCGCAGCCGAGGCTCGATAGATCTCATACTGATTCTGGATGTCACGATATTCTGTCGTGAACGCCTTCTCAAACTGCGCGTGATGAATCCAGACATACGAGGTCGTGCTGTCCACTTGCAAACGATCCAAAAGTTCCGGCAGGTTGGTGACTTCGCTTTGGCCAGGAAGAAGTTTCACTCCCCAGGTAACGCAATTCACGTGGATGTTCGGAAATCCAAGTGCGCGCGCCCTTTCCCTCATTTTGTCCAGTGCATGCGCTGCCTGTGCTACTCCTCCCATCCCTTGAACGAACCGGAACACCTCATAAATTGAAAAATATGGGCAGCCGTCAACAAGCAGGTAGGACGGGTGCTGAAACAACTCAAGGAGTCGATCGACCATAGCCTCAAAGGGCTCAGCTCCGATGCCTCCAGCGAATTGCAGGGTAGGCTCACCACCCATCTTGGCCGGTTGGATGTCAAACCAATCGTGGTTCGCCCACATGACTGCAAATTTGAGATCCCGGCAATTCGACGCCTTAAGATAGCCGTCGGTCAAGACCGACTCTAGAAAGGGCCCATCTTTGTACCAATACCAGTCGAAGATGAAAGCATCTATCTTGCTGGCGGAAGCCACCGCAATCTTTTTCTCGAATACTTTGGGGTCCGATTCATCCTCGTATCCCCAAAGCGGTATGCGCGGTTGACGTTCCCCTGGGAATCGAGGCGTAGCAGATTTGACCAGGTTCCATTCCGTCCAGGCGGGCCCATGAGCCTTCACGTTCCGCGCATCCTGATGATAGTTGCCGAAATAATACGCCGCGACCTGACATGCGCCGTCCCTGCCGCGCAGCTGTTCCGCCTCCAGCCGCCAGTCGAATTGAGTGCTGGCAACCAGGGCGGCAGCCCCGGTTAGAAACTTTCGTCTATCCATTGCCCACCTTGAAGTTGCCTGTTCCAGATTCGCTTGAGAAAGGAGTTGGGGGCTACGCGCCTAAACCGCGCCCCCAACTCGAACTCGCATTTCTCCTACCAGATAAACTTCGCCGCGATCTGGATGATGCGTCCTGCCGCTGCCGAGCCAATCGTCCCGAACGAGGGATTGGGAAGGGCTGCGCTCTGTGGGACGCCTGCATTTGGAAAACCGAAGTTAGTGTGATTGAACAGATTGAATCCTTCAAACCGAGTCTGAAGGTTCAGCCGTTCAACCAGCGGAAAGCTCTTGAAGAACGAGGCATCCACATTTTCGACACCAGGCGCACGAAGAATATCCCTCGATGAATCGCCATAGTTCCCCTCCGCAGGCTGAACGAACGACGAGGTGTTGAACCACTCGTCGACGCCCTTATGGAACCCTCCTGCTTTCGGGTTGCCAACCACGTCGGCTCGCTGACCGAAGCACTGATTGATAAAGTTGATATCTGTCGCAGCAACCGAAAACGGAAAGCCGGTTCGCAGACTGACAATCCCGTTAACTTGCCAGCCACCGACCAAAGCATCAAGCGCCCTGGAGCTACTGGCAAGATAGTGCCGGCCTTTGCCGAACGGTAGGTCGGCCGTAAAGCTGCCCACAAAGCTGTTTGTAATATCGAAGCTGCTCGAACTGTAGTCGGCGTTAAAGTCGTATTCGTTCTGTGGACCGTTGCCGGAGGTGTCTCCATTGATGCCCGCTTCAGAAGACTTGTCATCCAGACTGTGCGAGTAAGTGTAGCCCAGGATTGCGCTGTAGTTTCTTCCCGAGTGTTCAAGCTTCGCTTGCAGCGCGTTGTAGTTGGAATGGAAGTCGTAGAAGTGGTCAAGAATCAAGCCGATGTTTGGGTAGGGGATGCGCGCGGAAACCGGTGTGGGATTTGCCGAGTCCCACTTGGTTGGAGCATTCTCCCACACGCGCCCAAGAAGATGCGTGCCCTTGGAGCCGAGATAATCCACTTCGGCCTTCCATCCTCCAAAAATCTCGTGTTCGACGGATAGTTGCCAATCTTGCATGTAAGGCGTGTGTGTCCGCGCCGTTTGGATGAAGAGAAAACCCAGGTCGGTGCTTGTTACAGGAGCTAACGCCGGCGTGACGGGGAACAAGCTGGTGGAAGGGACATCCATAAGGCTCACTTGCTCCGCGAAGGGGTAGCCTCCACCGTCGTCTGCTTCCTTGGTCTCGGCCGTGTCGTAGAAGATCCCATAACCCGCGCGAATCACGGTCTTATCGTTGTCAGAAGGCCTGTAGGCAAAGCCGAAACGCGGAGCAAAATTCAGCACCTGCGCGGGCCCCGGAAAGTGCTCGCCACCGTAGGCATACAGAGAACCTCCGATGCCGCTCGCAATAATCGACTTGTTTGCGGTGTATTCACCCCCCCCAGGAATGTTGGGATCGAGCCAGAAAACGCGGTCAAGATCCTCGACAGGTTTCTTGTTGAAGTCATAGCGAAGACCAGCGTTGATGGTGAGCTTCTGAGAGACTTTCCAATCGTCCTGAATCCAGGGGGCAAAATATCGGAAGCTGTATGCCACTGCATTGGACGACGCAATCGTTGGGGCGTAGGGGGTTGGCGCCAGCGCAGTGGCTTGCGCAACGTAGCCCGTCAGGTAATCCGCAAAGGGATCACCCGACCCTGAACCGTCAAACGTCAACTCGGGAGGCGAAGGGTTGTTTTGGTAAGTGTGCCACCAACGCACGTCCAGTCCGAAGCTGATGGTATGCCTCTTGACGTTCCACGTTACCGCGTCCGAGACGGAGTATGGCTGTTCGTTATATTGCTGAATCACTGTATCTCCGCCAAAGCCACTTAGGTTGTCCCCACGGAACCCAAAAAACGGGAACGGGAGATCGGGAGAAAATGGGTAGAGATTTTGCAGGCCTAACGCGTTGAGTGCGGCAGCAGTCGTCGGCTGTCCTTCGAGGTTGGCTCCTTCGGACATATATCCGAAGCGTGCTTGATTGAGCAAGGTTGGAGAGAAGGTGTGAGTCCAGCTTCCAACAACGCTCTTTGAGGTCTCGCTGAAGTTCGCCAATCCTTCCGCGAAGCCTCCTCCGGTGCTTTGCGAAGTTGCCACATAAGCCGTCTGTGTATATCGACCAAATATGTTATCGTGCGTTCCGATTGCCTGGTCGAAGCGATAGGTCTGCTGGTCCGAATCTGTGGGCAGTGAGAAAGTAACAAAGTAGTTTCCCTGCGGTTCCGTGCTGTTCGGATTTGGAATGTGGCTCAGGGAATTTGTCGCGAGCGTGGAGAATGTGGATGGGTCAATGAAGTTATTCGCATACGGGACCTTCGTGAAGGGATTCACGATTGGGTCTGTGAATTGGCCCCCCTTTTCGGCCTCTGTAGGCACGGTTCGGAAATTGTTCGTCGATGTCTTCGACCTCAGGCCTTCGTAATTCGCGAGGAAGAAGGTCTTGTTATGCCCGTTATAGAGGCGTGGAATGACGACGGGACCGCTGAGCACGTATCCGAACTGGTTTTGACGAAGCGGCGGGTTCTTGGCCCCGGCGGGGGTAAAGTAGCCCTTGGCGTCAAGAGCGTCGTTCCTGAAAAAGTCATAGGCTGTTCCGTGAACCTGATTTGCCCCGGACCGGGTGCTGATATTCAGTTGGTTGGCGCCTCCGCCGTATGCAGCGGAATAGCCCTTGGTCTGCTCCTGGAACTCCTGCAATATGTCGATGGATGGAACCACAGCGGGTGTCTGGTAATACGTGTCGTTGATGTTGATGCCATCCAGAAAGTACTGGTTGGAGGTCGGACGCGAACCTTGAATCGTGAGCGAGCCACCTTCGTTTGCGCGCAGAGAGCCTTGCTCGCCGCTGCTGGAGACAGCTCCCGAATTGAGCAGAAGCAGTTGAGTGAAATTGCGGCCATTCAGGGGTAGATCAACAATCTCTTCCCCTGTCACTACCTGCCCAATGGCTCCATTCTCCGTATCGAGGCTTATCGCTTCGGCGTTCACGTTGACAGTCTGCTGTTCCGAACCTGGCGCAAGCTTTAAATCGACACGCGCTTCAGAGCCGACAGTCAATTCAACGTTCAAAGCTGTGGTTGTTGAGAACCCCTTCGCAACAACAGTCACGCGATATGTGCCGGGCTTCAAGGAAGCAACAGAGAAAGTGCCGGCTGCAGAGGTGGTGGTCTGCTGTGTGACGTTCGTGTCAGCTTCGGTAATGCTGACCTGCGCTCCAGGAATCACAGCGCCTGTCGAATCGACCACCGTTCCGACGATCGTCCCAGTGGCGCCGCCACTCTGTGCGTTGCCCACTGTGAGAGCCGATAGCAGTACTGTGCATACCAGCATCGCTCTAAGATGGCGAGTGAACTGGCGGGTAATCTCCAACTCCAGCAATGCGTTGACGAATGAGTAGCGCTTCTGAAACGTCTCAGTTCCTGATTGCCTAAGCGTCGCAGGGCTCGCGAATCGGATTGGTTCGTACATGGGGTAAACCTCCAAATCAAGTGGTTGTTGCGTCTCTGTTTCCGGCGAAGCATGAATCCGCACTTACTTGCAATAGGGGAATTACTTCGCAGCGGAAACCCTAAGGGCGGGATGAAACGACAGTCAAGGAGCGTAGTGGCTGGTTTATGCGATTTCATTCTACGAACTCCGAGGCCGTCTTATGAATAACGAGAATCGCTTATCGCGCCGCATTTGGCATATTTACGAGATAATAGGCCCGCCTGCCAACTCTTTGCTTGACGCATAATTTTGCCAGGTGAAATTATCGATGAATGAACAAGAAGAGAAACTCCGATAGCCAACCGGAAAGAATCGCACCGTACCAGATTGAGTCAGTGGCGCGCGCTTGTCGCCTTTTGCGGATTCTTCAGAACGAGGGAAGCTTGCCTTTGTTCGAACTCGCTGAGGTTGCGCACTTGAGCAGGCCAACCGTCTTCCGGCTGACGACCACTCTGCAGGCGAACGGCATGGTGGTGAAAGACGGAAGCCGGAAATATCGGCTGGCTGGCGGATTTTCTCCTGGACGACGGTACAAAATCGGTTACCTGGCGGAGACCGGCGAAACCTCCTTTTACCGCGCTGTCGGCCGCGGGCTCATAGAAAGCGGAGAGCGGGCGGGAATCGATCTTGTGGTCCTGAATAGCCAGCACAACCCTGATGTTGCGCTGGAAAATGTAGAAAGGCTGCTCGACGAAAATGTCGATCTCGTCATGATGTTTCAATCCTATTCTCAGATCGCTGCGGTCATCTCCACGCGGACCAGCAGCAAAAAATTGCCACTCATTGCAATCGAAATGCCTCATCCCAATGCCATCTACTTTGGCGTGGACAATTGTCATGCCGGGCTTACGGCTGGACGTTACCTGGCGCATTGGGCGCAGAAGCACTGGAAAGGGGAAGTAGATGAAATCCTGTTGGTCGGCGCACCGCGGGCTGGTTCCTTGCCTGAGGCACGGCTCACCGGAAGCCTTCTGGGGATTAACGAGGTGCTTCCCAATTCAGCGCAGGCAAAGATCGCGACAGTCAATGGAGACTGGAAGTTCGATGAAAGTCGTGAGAAAGTCAAACGGCACCTCGCCAAATCGAAAGCGAAAAGAATTCTCGTAAGCGCAATTTTCGATCCAAGCGCCCTTGGCGCATTGGAGGCATTCAGAGATGCCGACCGACTTCAGGATTGTGCGATCGTCGGGCAGAATGGTTCCATTGAGGCTCGTCTTCAAATGCGCAAATCCAATTCACGTCTGATAGGCTCGGTGGCGTATTTCCCAGAGCGATATGGCGAGCAGTTAATCGCACTTGCGTTGGACCTCCTCACTCAGCGAGTTCCGGTTCCCAATGCTGTTTTTATCAAGCATCAGCTGATTACGCCAGGCAACCTGAAGCAGCATTACGGGCGCGAGATGCAGACCGCAAAAACAGCCTGAGCAAGCTGACTCTCGGTTAGGTGTTCAAGTTTGTAGCGAGTGATGACGTCACCCGAGTCGCGGCTACCAGAACGGGCTTTTCGGCACCTTCGTTCAGCAGCTTGATCGAAGGAACGATGTGCTTCCATAGCGCGCTCTCTGTTTTATATTCGGCCACCGGATGCACCTCTTGGCGCATGATGCCCTTAACGCGGTAGTGCCATACCCACACTTCTTTTCCAGCAGACCTTTTCTCGCGCCGGATGGAGACTCTCTGGTATCTTGTTGACCTGCTGATCGCCTCCACCCGCGTCCAATGCCGCTCAATGAGCACGTTTCTACTGTCTGTGGGTACTGTGGGTGATGTAAACTTAGCAAGTAGTTGATTTTAATCGGTTGCGGGAGTAGTTCAGTGGCAGAACGTCAGCTTCCCAAGCTGAATGTCGCCGGTTCGATCCCGGTCTCCCGCTCCAGATTCTAAAGCACTTATAGGCAAAATGATACTGCGATAATTCCCACGAACCCCATTGCGATCTGAAACGGACCATTGGGAAAGTATCAACGTGAATCCATCCGAAGAATCAACCGCCAGGACAACGATGTTTGGGAGTGGAGATACCGCATCAAGGGCGTGATGCGCCAGGAAACTTTCTACTCCTACGCGGTCCCGGCAACCTGAACACTCTTGGACTGTTCAGGGACTGGGTACTTCGCCTCTGGGGGAAAACACTCCGTCGGCGTAGTCAAAAGAGCCGGTTCATTTGGACTCGCCGTGTTGCGCTTGCCGATCCATGGCTTCCTCGTCCAAAGAAGCTCCATCCATATCCCGAAGTTCGTTTCGCCGCGAGTCATCCAAGATAAGAGCCGCATGCGCTTGTCAGCGCTCGTACGGATTTGCGCGGGGAATCAGGCAACCAGTATCCCTACCGCGACCAACAGTCGAGGTCGAGTACCGCAGTTCCGTGACGAGATGCCGATGATATCGGGACCTATCTCGTGCCCTCGCGACTGAATCGACGACGTGCACTAAATGCCGGCTGCGGACAATTGAGGCGCGGCAACGAGAGATGCTATCGGCGCTGAGGCCGCGCATTCATGCGAGCCACAGAGTGCCGAATGCGAAGCTCGGTTTCCAATTCGATCTCTTTCGGGGGATCGACGGAGCCCTCGATGCGCTCCAACAAAAGTCGCGCCGCGGCAAAGCCAAGTTGATACCCGGGCTGATAGACGGTGGTCAGTGCGGGATCGGTCAACTCGGTCAAATCGAGGCCGTCAAAGCTGATCACTGAAACATCTTTGGGACAGACGAGCTTCGCATCACGGATTGCCAGCAGAGCGCCCATGGCCATCAGGTCGTTGGTGGCGAAGATTGCGGTGGGACGGGGAAGCAGTTGGAGCAGCCGCTTGGCCGACGTATAGCCGCTGTTGCGGTCAAATTGAGCCTCCTGGATGTATTCAGGAGCAATCGGAATACCGGCGTCTTCCAGGGCCTGACAAAAGCCGCGCAAGCGCTCCAGGGCATTTGTCAAATGCGAAGGGCCTGAGATGACGCCAATTTTTCGATGTCCCATCTGGACAAGGTGCTGCGCGGCCTTATAAGCGCCGTCCCTGTTGGCAACCGTCACCAGGTCACCCTTCCAGCCAACGGGCCGGCGGTCAACACAGACGACTGGGGGGCCTGACATGTTCTCGGATATTGTGCTGTCTGGAGACGGAATGATCAGGATACCCGCGGGAAGAAAGGATTTCAACTGACCCAGATAGATGCTTTCCTTCTTGGGGTCGTTATCCGTGTTGCAAAGAACCAGCCGATAAGAATCCTTATATGCAACGTCTTCCACGCCGCGCACAACACCGGGAAAAAACGGGTTGGTAATATCCGGAATAATCATCCCAATCATGTTGGTTTTATTGAGGCGAAGCCCACGGGATAATTCATTCGGCTCGTATCCCAGATTCTTCACGGCCTTCAGCACTCTTTGGCGCAACGGCTCGCGCACCGTCGCGGTACCGTTAATGACATGGGAGACCGTACCGAGAGAGACAGCGGCCGCTCTGGCAATCTGGTGCATGGTGACTCGCGCTTCAGGTTTCACTCGGCTCCTCGCATGGATCGCGGCCTCGGCGGTTGATTGGCTAAGCTCTTATTCTTTCATTTCTCGTCCACCGCGCAGCGGAAGCCAATGGTCCCCGAACGATCGATGCTTGGCGCCATCAGAAGATACTTGCCATGCTGCGAGAGCTTGTAAGCTTGCGGGAAATACCAACGCGATCCCTGCGGTTGATAGTGGCTTCCGCCGCGCATGACCGCGGCCCGTGTGTGTTCGTCCACGTACTCGTCCGTCCATTGCCAGACGTTGCCCACCATGTCCATGACACCAAATGGACTTGCCCCGCTCGGATGCGCGTCCACGTCGCTGGCGGGCTGCGCGTCGCGTCCCTTGTTGGGAAAAGGAACATAAACGCCGGCCGGCGCAATCTGGACAATGCCATCGGGCCCAGGCAAAGGAGGTTGAGGCCAGAGATTCCCCCACGGATAGAGACGGCCGTCGGTGCCCTGCGCCGCATACTGCCATTCCCATTCGCGCGGCAGGCGCTTGCCCGCCCAGTGCGCGTAGGCGCGAGCGTCCTCCAGCGAGACCCAGGTCACCGGCTTGTTCCCCCAACCATCAGGGTAGTTTCCATTGCTCCAGTCCTTGAGAAAGTTATGGTCATCCGCCGGATGGTAATGTGTGCCATCGAGAAAGCGTTTATAGTCTGCGTTGGTCACTGGAAACTTGTCCATCCAGAACGATCCGATATGGATCTTGTGTTCATGGTATCTCCTGGCGGAACTCTCCCATGGATATTGAAAGTCAACACCGTCGTCATTCTGGCCCTCGATTTCGATACCGTTGACGCGAAAGACGTAGTCCGCTTCCGGGATTCTCACCATTCTGTCAGGCGGTGCGGAAGCTGCCTTGGTCTTCTCAATAGGAACCAGTTGCTGCGGGATCGAGTGCCATTCATGTGAGAACTCCGCCAGCGGATGCGCGCTCAGTGTTCGCATCCCTGCGAGCAGCGAATCGAGTTTCGGGTCCTGCCCGGTCTCTTCCAGGATGGCGCCGAACCCATTGCTCTCGATATCAAACGCGATGACTGAGAAGTTGCCCTCGCGCTCCGGGTGTAGTTCCACTCCATGCCATAGATCAAAGAAGTGCGCATCCGCTTGATAGGGGACAAGCATCTGCCGGCCAGAAGCGCCATATCCGTTCCTGTTGACGATGGTCCAAAGCGTTTCAGTCTTTCCGGGCCACTCGCTCGCGAAAATCCCGAATTGCTGCATGGGGAAGTGCGGTTCCCATTGGGGGCTGATCAGCAGAGGAGCAACGGAACGTTCAATGGTCGCTGTCCGGCGAAGAGCCTCCGCGTCGCGCGGCGTCATCTGGTTCCAGATGCCCCAGATATTTTCCCAGCTCTCAAAGCCAACACCGTTGAAGAAGGCCTCCTGCAGGTCATCTGTATGATCGTGAGCCCAGCGATTTGAAATGTTCACCATGTGGCGAGGTTCCAGCCACTTGAAGCGGCTCACCGACGGCACGAAGTTATAGCTCCAGTAACCCCATGTCAAGCTGTTGTACGCAAGCATCTCCTCGGAACCCGGCCCGAGCTCCGGTTCCAGCGCCAGCGGATGACCCTTGCTGTCTGAGGCCGCGCGAAAGTTGTGCGGGATTCCCTCCAGGGTGTCGCCGTTAATGCCGTCGGCGCCCACGGAAGTCAGTTCACGCGAGATCGCTTCGGCATCGGAGACGCCCTCGTCGTGCGTTCCCTGATCCCAAAGCATGATCGGAAAGAGAACCCGCACATTGTGCTTGTGAAAGTCATCGACCATCTGTTTTACGCCCGCCACTCCGCCGGGAAGATCACGGAAGAGATCGTATTGATTGCGGCTATCGATGCCGATATTGGAGTAGGTGTGCCAGATGAGTACGCTGTCGATGCCGCCATAGCGCTTGTTCACGTCATCGAGATAACGATCGACGGTGTACGCGCGCGTCGAAGGATCATAAAACTTGCGGTCATGAATCATCATCTGCGGCTGCACAAAGCTTGACTGCGTCCACAGCAGCGCAGGCTCCCGATAGAGGAAATCGTCATATCCCACACGAATCAGCCTCTCCGCGCGCCAATGCGTGATGTCCCGCAGCCACTCGCTGACCTGAAAGCTGGCGCACGTTGCGGGCGGTCCCGGCGCGTTCCACTCCGGGACGGCTGCGCACGTCGGCCCGGGAATCTGTTCCCACGCCGGATGAACCAGCGTGTCCTGAGCACAGGCGGCAGAGACCAGCACCAGGTATGCAAAAGCTGAGCAAAGAGAACTGCGAAGGCAACTCACGATTTATCCTCCAGAAACCACGGATGTCCTAAGAGACGGCAGAGAGGAATATAAAAGCTTTTAATTCAGATGTACAGTTTCTTTAAAAAGCGGATTGTGGTCGGCGCCGGTGCGTTGGGCGCGATCACGATGGGCAGACGACCGCCATCCAATGCCATTGCGGCGTCGATTAGCGGACAATCTATTCTCTCTAAATCAATGAAAATAATGTATTAATTCCGGAGAGAGCCGTGACGCCCATATCTGTTTGGAGCACTCTCAAACAGCGCCGGCAGGCACAAAATTTGGCAGGCCAGAAAAATAGTTGACAAGATTAAAATTGCGGGTTTAATATTCGTCGCGTCAGAATTTGAAAGGTTTCAAGACGCTTCCGTTCTTTGCAGCGAGTAGCGATCAACGAAGAGGAGACACCTATGGGATCGACTTTGAGGCTGGTTGGCCTTCGCACTTTCGCGGTGCTGGCCATGTTGCTGTTCCTGACCACCGCTGGCCGGGCGCAGTATGCAAGTGGAATCGAGGGAACGGTTGTTGACCAGAGCGGCGCAGCGATCACGGGAGCCCAATGGACGGTGATCAACCAGGACACGCAGGTTCAACAAATCGTCTTCTCCGACGCGCAGGGTTTCGTTCGTGTCCAGCACCTGGCGCCCGGCAGGTATCGCATCCAAATCGCTGCAACTGGATTCGAGAAGTGGGAACAGAAAGATATTCTGGTGGAAGGCAATGCGATCCGCGCCGTCTATCCCAAGCTCAAAGTGGGCCAGAGTGTGGCTACCGTTGAGGTCCGCGCAGAAACGGAAGCCCTTGAAACAAACCAGGGCACCATGAGCCGCACACTCGAAGATCAAACTGTTGCCGAGTCTCCCCTTGTTGGACAAAACCTCTATGCCAGCGTTGGTTCTCTCGCTCCCGGCGTCACCGGCCTCGGAGATGCCTCCGGGTCCATCGCATCCGCCGGATCGCAGGGCACCAACAGCTTCAGTACTGAGGCCGGCTTCCAAATCAACGCCGCCGGCCAGCGCCAGGACGCGAACGAATTCCAAGTGGATGGAACCACCGTCAACGGCGACTCGCGCGACGGCGTGGTCAACATCACCCCTGAGCCCGACACGGTTGCTGAAATGAAGGTGACGGCCGCAACCTTCTCCGCGGAAAAGGGACTGCAAAGCGGAGCCCTGATTGAGCTCTTTACCAAGCCCGGATCGAATCGGTTCCACGGAACGCTCTCTGAGATGCACACAGACGCGGCAATGACAGCCCGCACCAGGTTTCAAACGGTCGTGCCGCATTCCCTGCGCAATGATTTCGGCGGCACGGTCGGCGGCCCGATCTTCAAGAATCACACCTTCTTCTTCGGTTCATTGTTTTGGATGAAGAGCCTGCTGGGCGAAACGTTCAATGAGAATCTTGAGACCCAGGCCTACGAGCAATACGTTGAGACGAACTTTCCCAATTCGCTCGCGGCTATGTTCTTCAAGGACGCGCCTCCGTCGGCCTACCCAAGCTCAAACTTCCAGACCATGGCACAGAATGAAGCCAACTACGGCAACAGCATCTACACTCCGCCTGATATTCCCGGCAACCTGCAAGTCGCTGGCGAGACGTTGATCAATGCCTCTCCATTCAACAATGGCTTCCAGGGACACGTCCGCATCGACCACAACTTCAACAACGACAGGGACAAGCTCTTCTATAGTTTGTTCAACAACCACACACAAGCCCAGCATGTGGATCCAAGGCCGGCATACACCTACGTCGCGCCCAACAGCGGCATGTATAACAAGCTCGACTACCTCCACACGTTTTCGCCAACCATCGTCAACGAGGCAAGCGTAACGTTTGGCCGTATCACAGGATCACAGCCCGCTCCCTTCTCCTCGCTGCCAACTATCTATTACATCGGCGGCATCGACGATGATTTTTCTCAGTGGGGCCCTTCCGGCTGGGTGCAAAATAACTGGTATGCGCATGACACATTGAATTTCACCAGGGGCAAGCACACGCTGCGCGTAGGCGTGGATGTGGATCGGCTCGCCGATCTCGATGACTTTGAGAATGGCGATGTCCGTCCCTACTTCTACTTCCTCGATCTCGCGGATATGGCAGCCGATCACCCGTTCTACCAGAGCGGCCCGGTCATGAATCCGACCACCGGCCTGGTAGCCACCAACATCTACCAGCAGGTGCACCTCAGCTATGTCGCGCCCTATGTGCAGGACGACTGGAAGGTGACCAGCCGCCTCACGCTCACCCTTGGATTGCGCTTCGACGATTACGGACATCTGTCCAGCGTGAAAAACAGTGGAAGCCCCATCGCGTTCTTCACGCCCGGCGCCGGCACTACCTTTCAGGATCAGGTCACCAATGGATCCATGCAGGTTCGCGGAAGCGACGGCATTGCAACCAAGAACAACCAATTTCGCATGGCGCCACGCATCGGCTTCGCCTTGGATCTCTTCGGCAACGGAACAACAGCGATACACGGCGGCTACGGCCTCTTCAACAACAGGGTCGGCGAGTATTCCTATGTAAATCAAATGCGGGTAAACCCACCGAGCGACGTAAACCCGGTAATCGATATCTTCAACCCCGGTGTCACGCCGGCCAACTTCTCGTATGGCACCAGCACTTCAGGGGCAACCGGCTTTGCACCACCGCCCGGAATCTCCTTCCAGGTCGATCCACACGGCGGAATCGTCGGAACCCGCATTTCGGTTGGGGGAGTCGATCCCAATCTGAAAACGCCTCTTGTGCATAGCTGGGCTATCGGCCTGCAGCAAAAGATCGCCGGCTTTGTCATGGAACTCGACTACTTCGGAACCGCCAGCCGTAATCTCTATCTCCAGACGGACGTCAACCGATTCGCCGGAGACGAAATCATCAACAACGGAAACCAGGCAAGGCTGAACCAGAGCTTCGGTTCTATCGTGTACGGAAGAAGCATCGGCATCGCCAACTCCAACGTCGGCGCGTTCGGCGTCTCCCGCCATTTCTCGAAAGGTTGGACCGCGCACGCAATCTACACCTGGGGCAAGTCGCTTGACCTGACCAGTAATAACGACAACGGTGTCGGAGGAGACGGCAGTGCCGAGGGTGTGTTCAATGCGGATAACGTTCCGTTCCAGTACGGTCGCTCCGACTACGATTCTCGCCAGCGCTTCTCCGGAGACGCTGTCTGGAGCGTGCCCGGGGTCAAGACCGGCATCGGCCACCTGATCACCTCAGGCTGGACGCTGTCTCCAATCATCATCCTGCAATCCGGCCAGCCGTTCACCGTGTACACATCGGCGCAGTACTCCAACGGCGGCGACTTCAACGCAGACGGCTACGACTTCGACCTGCCCAACACTCCGAAATTCGGCAATCACATCAAGACCAATCGTTCGAGTTTTGTAAATGGCTTGTTCCAAAAAAGCGACTTTCCAGTTCCGGCGGTGGGAACCGAAGGCAATCTCGGCCGCAATACCTTCGACGGGCCCGGATTTGCGAACGTCAACCTCTCCGCACAGCGCAGCTTCGCTCTACCGAAGCTCGGTGAAGCAGCCAGGTTTGAGATTCGCGGAGAACTGTTCAATCTCTTCAACCGCGTAAACCTGGTTGAGCCTGTCAGCGATTTGAGCAACAGCCTGTTCGGATTCTCGGAAAACCAGGACGCAGCACGCGATATCCAGGTATCAGCACATATCCGATTCTAGGTGCTGAAGCATTGCCGGCCGCGCAGACCCCAGACTGCGCAGCCGGCAATGCACTTCACAATTCGAAAAAATCTGGAAAACAGCGATCTCTTGCGGATGCCAGGTTTCCGTGTCCTGCTGGCTGAACTGAACGGGGTTGAGGAGGCAACATGTTTCACCCGGAAGCATATGGCATCGCACCCATGTTGATGCTGCTCAGTATGCTTCGCTGGGGATCGTGGGCCAACACGCAGAAGCTTGCGGCCGGCTACTCCTTCCAACTGTTCTATTGGGACTACGTGATCGGAATGGTCCTGGCCAGCCTGCTGTGGGGATTTACCCTCGGCAGTCTCGTATGCGATCGGGCAAGGAGCCACCATGGTGTCGGCGGCCTGGGGCGTATTCGTCTGGCGCGAGTTTGCAACCGCGCCGGCAAACTCACGAAAACTGCTTCCATTTATGTTCGTCTTCATTTTAATCGGGCTCACAGCAATTGCCGTCGCGCCCATTTTTTAATGACAGGTGCCTTTTTATGCGGAAATCGATTGTAGTTGTAGGAAGCTTGAATCTGGATCTGGTCGCAAGCGTGAATCGCCTCCCTGCGCTCGGAGAGACGATCATCGGACTGGACTTCAACACGTATGGCGGGGGCAAGGGAGCCAATCAGGCTGTTGCGCTGGCTCGCCTCGGCGCCTCGGTCAAGATGATCGGCAAACTCGGAAGCGATGCTTTTGCAAGACAACTCCGCGAGGGAGTTGAGCGGGCCGGCGTCGATACAAGTTGCGTGGAAAATGCGCCTGGCTCCTCTGGAACGGCTCTCATTACAACTTCAGCCGAGGGCGACAACACAATTGTTGTCATCGCAGGAGCCAACGGTCAGCTGCTCCCAGACGACATCGAGAAATACCGGTCTCAGATTGAAGAGGCCTCCATGGTGCTTGGCCAGTTGGAGATCCCGCGCGAGACCACAGAGTATCTTGGCCGGCTGGTGCGGTTCGCAGGTGTCCCGTTTCTTCTGGACCCCGCGCCTGCTTATCCGCTCACAGAGGAATTGTTGCGCAGTGTCACATGGCTCACTCCGAATGAGACTGAGGCACAACTGCTCCTGGCCGCCCACTGGCCCGAAGCGTCAACACTTTCCCCTCCTGAATCCGCGGAGAGGTTGTTGAGCCTGGGCGTGAGGAACGTGATTCTCAAGCTCGGCGCAAGGGGTGTATATTTGGCGGGGAAAGATGTGGAAGGCACATTCGTCGACGCCTTTCCTGTCACTCCCGTCGATACCACCGCAGCCGGCGACGCATTCAACGGTGCTTTCGCATTTGCCCTTACAGAAAACAGGATGGCTCCGCAGGAAGCCGCTCGATTCGCCTGTGCTGTGGCAGCTTTGTCGGTAACCAGATCAGGAGCTCAAACGTCGATGCCAAGTCTCACCGAGTGCGAGGATTTTCTTGAGGGGGCAAGGTCACATGTCTCAGCCTGAGCGCGTCGGCGGCGTACACGGAAGTGGGGAACCGGAACGGAATTCCTGCGCAGCGCGGTTTGTGGAAATTTGTCTGCCATGACAGTAGGATTGACGTGAATGGCTCATGCGGGCAAAACGGTGAATAAGTGTGGGCTCAAGCCTGCCTGCATCTCTGTGCTGATGGCTGGTGCGCTCTCCCTCGCAGGTATTGCTCAATCTCCCGCTGATTCGTCCCTATTGGCGGCCATTGGCGCGGGCCATTACGACGAAGCAGTGAAGCTTGCGGATGCGAGCCTGCAGACCAGCCCCCGGAATCCGTGGCTTTGGACCATGCGTGGAGTGGCGCTGGATGGAATGGGGAACTCCGCGGAAAGTCTCAAAAGCCTGGATAAGGCGCTCGCTCTCGATCCGAAATACGTCCCTGCATTGAAGGCAGCTTCGCAGTTCTCCTATCGGCGCCACAATGCGCGGGCATCGGAATATTTGAATCGCCTCCTGGCCATTCGGCCTGATGAACCCGCAGCCAATGCGATGGCCGGCGTCCTCGACTTCGAGGCGCACAACTGCGCCCGTGCGATTCCGCACTTTGAAAAAAGCGCGCAGTTGGTGCTGAACGACGAAACTTCGGCAACAGAGTATGCCGCTTGCCTGGTTGATGAGCACCGATCCGCGGAATCCGTTTCAATTCTGGATCAAGCCCTTCGTCTTCGCCCCTCAAGCCACAACCTCCGCTACGATCTTGCTGTCTCGCAGGTTGAAAGCGGGCACAGCGCAGACGCCCTCTCAACGTTGCAAGCTTCCGATGACATTGATTCAGGCATGCTCAATCTTCGCGCATCCATTGAGAGCACGGCAGGCAACCCGGCCGCGGCATTCGCTGACTTGGGGCGCGCAGCCGATATGAGTCCGCTTGAAGAGCGTAACTACCTTGATATGGCGCTGCTCTGCCTTGACCATGATCAGGATCAGCGCGCCGTAAATTCTCTCACGCTGGGCATTTCTCATCTACCCAAGGCTGCTGCGCTCTACGCGGTTCGTGGAATCGCCTATGCACAGATGTCAAAGTATGAGGAGTCCGCGCAGGACTTCGCGCAGGCAACCGAACTTGATCCCCAAGGTTCTTTCGGCAAGGCCGCCCACACTGTGCTCGACATGGAAACCAATAAGCCGGAGGTAGCGAAACAATCCCTGCTCAAGCAGTTGGAGAAGGATCCGAACGACCCCGAGGCAAACACGCTGCTTGCCGATCTCCTTCTCCACGAAAACGCCGCGCCCTCGACTCCGGAATTCGCACAGGCCAAAGCCGCCGTCACGCGTGCATTGAACGGCAGGCCTGACTCCATCGATGCGTTGAACCTCAGGGGAAGAATTGAGTATGACGACGACCATCTCGTAGACGCTTTGCCGTATCTGGAAAGAGCATACAAAGTGGATCCGCAAAACCACGCTACGCTCAATCAACTGCTGCTGATCTATCGCAAGCTGGGACGCAAAGAAGATGCTGTGCGAGTGGCTGACCAACTGAAGTCCTCATTTGTCAAAGAAGCGCGTCAGAATCAGGATGAATTCCGAACTGCGCCTGCACACTGACGAACGCACGATTACAAGCCGGCAATTGTCTGATCGCAGAAAAGTCCGATGCAAGCAATCCTGCCCGCGGAAAGCGGCCGGAGAAACCCGCCGGATCAGCCAGAGGTATGTGCGTCATGCGCCTTGACGCTTTGAAATGAGTCCGTTTTTCCGATCGCCAGGGAGACGACACAATGAAGAAGAAATGGCGGCCCGCGTCCTCACTTGTTCTGATTGCCGTTGTTTTCGCGTTGTGTGCGCACCCAGGTGCGGCAATGCGTCATCCAGCCTCCGCCCAGCCCCAGCAACTGGTGATGTCGCGCGCTGAATACGTTGATCGCGCCAGGGCCATCTGGACTGCGCAAATGATCGGACAATGGACCGGGCTTCTCTTTGAGCATCAGGTGGCCTCGGCACTCAAGAGCACCCCGCTTCGGCCCTCAAAAGGATATGCACCGATTGACGATGATTACTACTACGAGATGGTGGCCATCAGGGCGTTTGAGAAATATGGAATCCATCTCACTGTCGAACAACTGGGAGCCCAGTGGCTCGAAAACAATGCCGGCACGTGGGGCTCCAGTGAACAGGCGCTCTTGCTGCTCAAGCGTGGAGTGAAGCCGCCGGATACAGGCAGCCCGCGCTACAACAAGCTTTGGTGGACCATCGGGCCGCAGTTCTCGAGCGATGTCTACGGCACGCTTGCTCCGGGCATGCCCAATGTCGCCGCGGAAATGGCGCGCCGCTTGACCCATATCAATGGCTATGCGGAAGGCACAGACGGCGCCGTGTTTGTGTCCGGCATGATCAGCCTGGGGTTTGTCGAAACAGACACACGGCAGATTGTCCGCAAAGCAGCACATCTGATATCGCCGCTATCTCCATACCGTCAATGTCTCGATATGGTTATCTCGATGGCTGAGGCTGGCAAGCCGCCGGAGGAGATCTTCCGCGTGATCAACGAACGTTGGGGCATTGAATATCCCGCTACCAACAACGCGGTGGTGAACGGGGGCATCGTCGCCATCAGCGTTTGGTTCGGCAATGGCGACTTTTTGAAAACCGAGAACCTTGCATTTCGAGCGGCAGACTTTGCGGATACCGACTGCAACGCGGCCAATGCCGCATCGGTCGTCGCTGCCATGCATGGAATGTCGGCGCTGCCGGCGGACGAGGTTGCGGCCTTGCACGACCGCATCTACGGCGCCACCATGGGCCCCGTCGCGCTCACGCCACCCGTAGACGAGAGCATTGTCGCCCTGGCAAAACGAACCGCGGTGATTGGCGAAAAGATTCTTCTCGAGCACGGAGCCAGAATGGAAGGGGACAATCTGGTGATTCCTGCGCAACAGCCCACAACGCAAGCGCCGGAGCTGTTCAAGCTCTCCGATCTTACCAAGTGGTGGAATCCTGATTGGACACTGGAACGGGCTGGTTTCGGAGGTGCGGGCGGCGGCCTCGAAGGAATCCGTGGGGACACTTATCTGGAGGGGGACACGCTTGCGATCTGGCCGCGGGATGAAGTCCGTGGAGCGTTGTTGCGTCGCACCGTCGAGCTGGGCGACCGTCCTTCAATCACCTTCGATGCGGGCGCCGATGCGGGGCGCACCTGGCGCCTGGTCGTTTTCGTGAACAATGATAGGGTCCTTGACGAATTGATTGCCGGAGATGCTTTAGCAGAAGGGAACGCATCCGGCCGTCATTGGGAACACATCTCCATTGATCTGGCCGCCTTCAAAGGGCAATCTGTTGTAATCCGACTCTACGATCTGGTGCTCGTGCCCAACCACTACGCAGGTAATTCGTATTGGAGAAACATTCAAGTTCAGTGAACACACCGTGGAGGTCGCCGAGCAGCGCAGGGGGTTCATCGCAAGTCGCGACAAATAGATGAGCTTGCTTGAAACGCCGCATCCATGCGGAATGAATAACGAAGATGAAAAGCAGGCAGAACTGCACATTCGAAAGCTGCCTTGACGGGACCTGGGTATTTCCGTAGTGTCGTTTGCCCCTCCTCCGGCGGTTCGGTTATGCTCAACGTCTCGCAGATTTATCTGGCTTTAATCGCCTGTGGTGAATGGCATGCACACGCGTCCAACATTGGCAAGACTCGCGCTGGAACTGGCGCTGATGGCATTCTGCGCGCATGCGGCGCAAGCTGCCTGCACGGGGCCGCAAGCGCTTGAGGCCAAGTTGCGTACCTCCCATGATCCGCAGTCGTATGCCGACCTGGGCGCCTGGTTCAACAGCCACAATCAATATGCATGTGCCGCCGAGTCGTTTCGCGCGGCTGTTCGCATCGCGCCCCATTCAGCGGAACTCTCTTATTTTCTCGGCCTCAATCTTTGCTCTTCCGGCCATGAAGAGGAAGCGATCGAACCGCTTCAGCATTCCATCGAGATCGATCCCAAGGCTCTTAAACCTCATTTGATTCTGGCTGCCGCGCTCGATCGCCTTCAGCGCAGGAGTGAGGCAAAAGTCCAGTGGGAGGCCGCGCTCGAAATCGATCCAACTTCGACGATCGCCCTCGATGGACTCAGCAAATCCATGATTGCCTCCGGAGATTTTGCCTCCGCCATCAGGCTGCTGCGTGCGGCTGCGAGCAATGAGCAACTCTCGGTCGATTTGGCATTTGCCTACGGCAGGGCAGGGATGCTCGACCAGGCGGCTGCAACTCTCACCGAGGCTCTCCGCAACACTCCTGGCTCTTTGCGTGTAAGCAATGCGTTGGCCACGGTGTTTGCCAATCAGCAGAGGTTTCAGGATGCAACTGACCTGTTGAAACAGACTCTCCGCATGCATCCGGAGGACGATGAAGCGCAGCGCATCTACTTGCGGGTCCTGGTCCTCACTGGCGATGCCGATGATGCGCGACCGCTTGCGGCTGCGCTGCTTTTGCGCGATCCGAAAAACTTCGATGTCCTGAATCTAAGCGGCATCCTCGAGTATCGGGCACAGGAATTCGACGTTGCGCGAAAGCATCTTGAAGACGCAGTCGCACTCAATTCCACCGACTCGAGCTCCAGGTACTATCTCGGGCTTACACTTGCGCATCTTGAAGACGCGCACGGCGCTCGCGAGCAGTTTGAAAAAGCTGTTGTGCTTGATCCATCGAGCGCCGAGGCGCATTTTCAACTTGGAACAGTTCTTCGCAATCTCGGCGAAACCCAACAGGCGCGAGAGCAGTTCACGCTGTCGCGGCAAATGTCGGACGCCAAAGCACGGCATGCGGTTGCGAGCGCGAAAGCAAGCGAGGCCGCGCAAAAGCTGGAGGCAGGAGAATTGCAACAGGCCATCGCGCTTTATCGCGAAGCCTTGGATGCTGCACCTGAGAACGCCCAACTCACCTATCAGCTTGCTGTTGCTCTGGATCGCGCAGGCGATAGCGCGGCCGAGCGCACAGCGCTTGAGCAAGCCGTGCGCATTGACCCCAGCTTATCTGTTGCACAGAATCAGTTGGGGATTCTGCTCGCTCGCGACGGCGATCCAAAAGCTGCTGAGGAGCATCTCCGGCGGGCAGTCCAATCCTCGCCGGATTACACCCAGGCCTGGGTCAACCTTGCAGCAACGTTGGGAGCGGAATCTCGGTATGCAGAGGCTCAGGAAGCGATTGCCAGGGCGTTGCAACTCGACCCCGGGAATGCCGGTGCCGAGCGGCTGAAAAGTATGTTGACGGCTGCGCAGAGCCATCCGTGACCGCGGATCAGTGCAATGGCTCAGTAACCTTCAAGACTCTGTCCGATGCCACATTCTGGAGCGACTGAACGATGCCGGAGGGCCAATCAATCTCGATCGACCCCGCCTGATCATCCGCACCAAGACCGAAATGCACAGGGCCGTCACTGGATGAAGCGTACCCTACGCTTGTGGTCATGTGGTTGTACTGGGTGCCGCTTTTAGTCACCAGCTTGATACGCGCGCCAATCCCATCGCGGTTGCTTTTTGTGCCACGCAAAGCAATGTCGAGCCAGTGGCCGGACTTCTGGGTGCGGTTCATCCATATCTCGGCATTCCTGCCCAATGCAGTTACCACGACATCCACGCGCCCATCTCCGTACAGATCGCCGAAGGCGCAGCCGCGATGGCGCGCCGGCGGAGAGGCAGTCAATCCTGCTTCTTCAGTGAGCGATGTCCATTTTCCACTCGGACCTGGATTACGGAACACGGTGTTGTATTCATCAATCTTCGTCCCGCTCAGCGGGCGCGATAGCGCATGACCGCGGCTGACAAACAGATCCTTCCATCCATCGTTGTCGAAATCGTAGAGCGCGGCGCCGAAGCCTGACATGCGGAAGCTGAGTTCGCGCATGCCGCTCGACCGCGTGACCTCGGCAAAATCGCCCTTGCCGGTGTTGCGATAAAGCGGGAAGGTCTGGTTATTCAACGCGACATAGGCGATGTCGGGATAGCCGTCGTTGTTGAAGTCGCGGAAGTCGGCCCCCATTCCGCCGATGAATCCGCCATCTTCTGCCAGAGCGACTCCGGCCTCGAAAGCGACCTCTTCAAATCTGTTGCCAAGGTTGTGAAAGAGGAAATTGTAATCGGTGTCGTTGGTGACGAACAGATCTGGCCGCCCGTCCAGATCGTAGTCGGCCATGGCAACACCCATCCCCTTGCCAACGTGATCGCGAATGCCCCAGGCTTTCGACACATCGGTAAAAGTACCGTCGCCGTTGTTGAGGAAGAGCTGATCCGGCTGCCCTTTATAGGTGCGAGGATCGCAGTAATCCGGAACGCCCTCATAGGAGCACAGAGGCTTTGAAACGTATGCCCACTGCATGTAATTCACGACGAACAGATCAAGCAACCCGTCGTTATTCACGTCTACCCAGACAGCGGCAACTGCCATCAGGGGCCCATATTGCGGATCGATGCTCTTGTCGAGTCCGGCCTTTGCCGTTACATCGGTGAACGATCCGTCTCCATTGTTGTGGTAAAGCGTGTTGCGGTGGACGCCTGCCACAAATATATCCGGATGGCCGTCGTTGTCGTAATCGCCAATCGCCACGCCGATATCGTAGCCGCTTCCAGCCAGGCCGGCCGCCTTTGTCACGTCAGTGAAAACACCGTTGCCGTCGTTGCGGAACAGGCGGTTGCTGTACTTGGGTGCGTCCTTGCTGAGTGTGGCCAGATCCGCCCCGTTTGTGAAAAAAATATCGGGGCGTCCGTCGCCGTTGAAGTCAAAAACCGCAACGCCCCCGGCCATGCTTTCAGGCGTATTGCGGCTCGATGATTCATCGTTTTCAAGGCGAACGGGAAGAGTAGTGAGCTCGAATCGTATGGGCTGCGGCGTTTGCGCGGCGTGCAGCAGAAGCCAGCTTGCGGCGAGGATCGCCAGCGGCACTGAAGCGACGGACATGCGGAGGGCTTTCTTCATCGCCGGTGAAACTGGGAAGCGTTCGCTCATTCAACGGATGGGTTCTGAGCAGTGATCGTACATTTGGGAGCCGGCGATACGCAACCTGCGGCCATGATCTTGTTCAGATTCTGAGGTCGCCAGGAACACGCATCGTTCAATTGCACGGTTCAGGAAGTGAGCCGTGCCGTAATCCAACTGTAGATCGTCTCGGACGTAACAGGCTCGGCACTCGCGATCGGCTTCATATCAGGCGGAGTAACAATATAGGCAGTATTGAGGTGTTCACACACGCACACACAAAGCGCTTGTTCATACTCCGTGTACCTGCAGGCAGCCAGCCAAATGTAATGCGCCAGGATCATTGCGTCGATTGCGCTGTTCTCCGGGTCGTCCACATCGGGCTCTGGACTGATCCGTTGCTGGTTCTCGAAGATTGCAATGCTGGTGAAAGGCTTGGGTTTGCTGCGCATGCCAAAGCACGCGACCATAGCTCGCGGGCGGGCGCGGCGAAGCGCTTCCGATGCGGCCCACTCGACAAATGCGTTTGAGAAAATGAGTGCGCCGTTGCCGCTGAGAAACAGGTTGACCACAAAGTTGCGCAGGCGTTCCTGGCCTGCAAGCTGCGCGGGCCACCAGCGTTTCCAGTCGGCCTGTCTGAGCGTTGTGACCGTCTGATCAGCGGCACTCATGTCTTTCGGAATCCTGTTCAACTCCTGAAGAAACTCATCGCGGAGGGGCTTGAGCGCGGAGTAACTTAGACAGGATGCCGCCGGGAGAGCGGTGGGAGGGAGGGCGCCCGTCAGGCTTTCATCGGCATCGACGAACCATATATCCGCGTTGTTGTGAGTGTCGTCCTGCGCCAGCAGATTGCAAACGCCGGATTGTCCTCCATTCACCAGTGCGCGCAAATCGCGTGCGTCACCGGCGATCTTGATTTCACGACCACTCGTTCCCCATCGCTTCCATGTGTCAGGCGACCTCACAGGCAAATTCTCGGGAAGAAAAAGAAGAATCACGCGGCCGTGTGCGGGATTGGTCTGCACAGCACCCGTGGCTCTAGCATCGATGGCGTTGAATATCGTCTGCACCTCCTGCCGCCACTCGACGAAATAACTGGAGCGGGCGAGCTGCCCTGCGTTTTCAAGAGTGTCGCCGGTCTCTGAAAAACTCCAGTGGTTCACATCCATCTTCACTTCAAGTGCGCGCAGTTTCGCTGTAAGCGCATCCAATGCAGATGAGTTGAAGGAGTCGATTCCAGCAAGGAATCCGGCAAGATGTTTCTGCTCGAAGGGAAACAGTGTCTCCCATTGAGCGAGCTGCTGATTGAGTGATGGGCGCAGCGTCAACGGCAATCGCGCAATCGATTTGCGATAAACCGCCAAGTCCTGTGCTCCGCCGGCACGATTCGAGTTCCGATGATTCATGGCGGTTCCAATCTACGCTCGAATCTCTGCAAGCGATTTCCCCAGGACATCGGGAGTGCTGACTCCGAACAGGCTTGCGATGGTGGGGCACACGTCAATGTGCTGCACTGGGCGGCCGATCACTCCCGCGGCTTTCGCGCCCTGTCCCAGGCACATCATCCAAGCGGTGCGAGTCGAATCGTGATCCTGCCTGTGATTGAAGAATCCATTTGTATTCGAGCCGTCCAGATCGCGGCCAAACTCGGGAAGAATCAGAAGCGTCGTCCTTCCCCGGTATCCAGGGTTGGTCTGCACTTCATTCCACAGTTCAAACGCCAGGCGATCGAGCGTGCGGATGCCGGCCAAATGCAGCGAATAGGATCCGAAGTGCGCCGCTTCCACATCGGAAAAATTGATCACCAGCAGGGAAGGCGCAAAGCGGTGCATGACTTCAACGCTGACCAGAAACGTAAACTCATCTCCGGTGACCGGCGCATTTGTTCGTACCAGGTCTTCAATGGCCCGCAGCAACGAAGAATGCATTTCAGAACCCAGGTTCGAGGTCTCTCCGGATGCGGACCAGCCAAGACCTTCGTAGTTATTCGAATCCAATATGGTCTTGATCTCCGACTGCATAGCCGTCCGATCGGTGGTTTGCGCCACGCGCCCGTGCGTTGCGGCGCTTACGACTGCATCGATGAGAAGCTGCTTGGGAAAGACCACGTTGGCGCCGTATCGCGGACCGTAAGCGCGGTCCGAACTGGCCGCGATTTGGCTGGTCAGCGCCTTGTTACTCGAGATCAGCCATGCGTCGTCTGCAGGCGTCTGCAGGCGTTTGCGCAGGTACTCAAAGATGGTTGGACTCGCCGGCGGCGTCTTGCCCCAATCGTCCACGCGTTGCCAGTTCCCGGTCAGGATGCTTGAAATGGTGTTGTAATGCGAGGTCACGCCGTTGTTCCGCACAACGGGATAAAAAACGCTGTGGGGCAACAAGTCTCCGTAGAGATGCGGAATGTTGCGGAAGCCGTCCTCGTGAAAAGTTTCGGCGGCTCGAATTCCACCGCACGTCAGCACAATCACCTTGGGGCCATCCATCGGCGCATCGGGTAAACGAGTGATGCCCAACGCACGCGCGCGCGAACTCGCCAACCCATCCACCAGCAGCATCGCTGCGGCCTTCAACAGATTGCGCCGGGTGGATTCCATCGCCAGGATGACTCCTTTCGTGGCGAAGCATACGCGCGGTGGTGGGCCGACATGTGTGATTATCGTCACGTCCAAACACGCCAGGATGCAGGCGCGCCCCACCGACACTGCCAAAGTGTGTTGGACCGGTCGGTAAACGTATCACCAAACAAGTCTACGAAACCCAACGCACGGCTTCGCACATCCCGAAACTGCGCGGCGCAGTGTCCTGAAAACAGGTTGCGGTCCACCCACGCAACCTTCCCTCGCACCATTCCCCTTTCCCGGTACGCGATTTCCGAGCCTGTTGAAGCCATCTGGTTCGATCGAAGCAACCCAGAGGGCGATTTCTATGCTGTTCAAATAACTATTGTTATAGGCGAGACCCACATGATTCGAAGCGCCCGGGCCTAGGCGGAATTTTCCCAGCGTAAGGCATCGTACACATGCACGATGTACATCCGTCCAAAACGCGGTCTACCATTGCTTCCGCTGCTGGAAGAGCTCCACAAAGCGGCTCGTACGCACCGATGGTCAGCTCGAAAAACGCCGGGAATCTGGTTCAATGCTGAACAGCGGATCATCGAGAAAACGATTTCCAGACATTTGAGTTGATTCCGGCTCACGACGAAGAACGAACACCCCACCGCGCATCGCATCGGGGATTGCAAGACATGAGAGCGATGGAGATGGAAAAAGGAGAGAAAATGCAACGATTCTTTTGGAGGACCAACCGCGACAGAAGCTTGATCTTCATTCTGCTTGCGTTGCTGATGCTCGTCCTACCTCGGCTGTCTTTCGGGCAACTCGACGAGGGCGCAATTACCGGCACTGTGACTGACCCTAAGGGTGCCGCGGTACCCCATGCAACCGTCCATCTCACAAACATTGACACCAATTTCTCACTTGAAACCAAGACGGACGGGAGCGGTGTTTACACCTTCCAGCCGATCAAGATCGGCAATTATTCCGTCACAGCGGGTGCGCCCGGATTCTCCACCACTACGGAGAGCGGCCTCGTACTCCACGTCAACGGCCGCCTTGAAGCCAATATCCAATTGCAGGTCGGCAATGTAACTGAAACTCTCAACGTGAACGGCGATGCGGCGCCATTGCTGCAGACTGACGACTCCTCTACCGGTCAAGTGATGACCGAGCAGCAGATCAATGACATCCCGCTCAACCAGCGCAACTATGTGTTCCTTGCTCAATTGTCCACCGGCGTCAATCCTTCCAACGGCTCGCGAGGCCAGGGCAACGGCGACTTCAACGCCAACGGTCAGCGTTCAACTGAAAACAACTTCATCCTGGATGGCGTCGACAACAATTCGAACTCCATCGACTTCCTCAATGGCGCCAGCTACAACGTGAAGCCCCCACCGGATGCTTTGCAGGAATTCAATATCCAGACCTCCGATTCCAGCGCGCAGTTCGGTCACTCGGCCGGCGCGGTCGTCAACGCCAGCATCAAGTCGGGCACCAACGACTTTCATGGCGATGTGTGGGAATACATGCGCAACAACGACTTCGGAGAAGCACCGGCTACCCAGTGGGCATCGGGGTTGTCGCATCCGGTCGTCGAGCCCTATCACCAGAACCAGTTCGGCGGCACGGTCGGCGGACCCATCTGGAAAAACAAGGCCTTCTTCTTTTTCGATTTCGAGTCAGATCGAATCATCGAGAGCTTTCCTGGATTATCAAGCGTGCCGACGGCATTGATGGAGAGCGATCCAGGCAACTTCTCTGAATTGCTGAATAAAGACCTGACCGGATCCTACGCGCCCTGGTTGCTCTTTGAGCCCTACTCCGGTGGCGGCGTGCAAACCACGAGCAGCCCCTACGAGGGCGCAGGAGTGGCGACAGGAACATCCGTTTTAGGATCGTCCTGCGGCAATGCGGCAAACGTGATGTGCGCATCGCAGATCGATCCGAACGCCTTGAAACTTTTCCAGGCGGCATATCCTGCGCCTAACACCGGCCCGGTGGGCCAGACCTACAACAACTACGCATGGACGCCGGGGTCGAGCGATAACACCAACCAGTTCGACGCACGCGTGGATTACAACTTCAGCAGGAAAGACCAGATCTTCGCCCGCGTGAGCTGGGACAAGGAAAACCGGTATGTGAAGGCTGTCCTCGGCCCCGTGTTCGATGGCGGCGGCACTGACAACGACGGAACGTTTGACAACTACGGCAAGAACGCGGTGATTAGTTGGAACCATGTCTTCTCGCCAACGCTGATCAACCAGGCCCGCTTCTCCTATAACTGGGGCTACTGGACATGGTTTGAGCAGAGCTATAACAATGGAGCGCTCGATGCGCAGTACGGCCTCGGCGGACTTGCTCCCTACTCTGCCTCATTGGGTAACGGCGGTTTGCCGCAAATCTGGGTCAATGAGTTCCCTGAGATCGGCCCCCCGCTGTTCCAGCCTTCGCCTGAAGGTCAGAACGGCTATCAGATCATCGATGACGTAACCAAGGTCCTTGGCAACCACTCCATCAAGTTTGGAGTGGACATCCAGAATTTGCGCTACTCGGTATACCAGCCGACCTTCGGCAAGGGCGCATACAACTATGCCGGCACGCAAACCGGGCAGCCGGGAAGCAACTTCCCGTCAGGCTATGGCTTGGCCGATTTCTTCGCCGACGGCAATGCCTCGCATGCCCAGGGTGCATCGGGATACGGTGGTACGCAAGGCGCGGGTATGGACTACACCTATGTATCCAACCCCACTCCTACAGTCAACGGCCACTGGTATCGCGGAGCTTACTTCCAGGACGATTGGAAGGTCAACAGGCGTCTCACGGTTAACCTCGGTGTGCGCTATGACTTCTTCTCGCCGGCCATTGAAGCTACTGACTCTCAGGCCGAGTTCTATCCCACCAGTCCCATCAACGTAGCAGGCGCCGGGACCGGCGCTTACATTCTCCCCGTCTCCCAGGAACGCGTGCAGTTCAGTTCGCTCATTAACTCTGACCTGGCAGCGAGTAACATCACCGTTGGATTCAGCCGCAATCGTGGCCTGCTGAATGCGCAGCACCTCAACTTCGCGCCAAGAATCGGCGGCTCCTACCAGGTCAGCGACAAGATGGTTGTTCGCACCGGATTTGGGCTCTTCTACGATGGTGTCGAGAACCTGGGCAATTACGTCAACCTTGGGGCAAACTACCCGTACGACATCGAGCAGACTTTCCCCAACGGCAACTGCAATACCAACCAGCAACCCACGGCAACCTACACTCCATGCCCAGGCAATGGCCTCTTCCTTGAAACCGGCCCCGCTGCCGCCGCGGCTGCTCCTTACGTGCCATCGCTCACAGGCTGGGACGAAAACACACACACTCCCTACACCATGAATCAGAACCTGACGGTGCAATACGCCATCAGGAATAACCTGACTGCAACCCTGGGCTACGTGGGCAGCGAAGCGCGGCATCTGGCCGTTGTGGTGTGGCCGAACGGCAATACCGCATTGCTTCCTCCGGGCGTTTATGGCGGTCCTTACACGCCGTATCCGGCATTTGCCTATAACATCCACTCAATCGCCGATGCGGCAATTGCGAACTACAACTCCTTGCAGGCGAAGATCGAGCGGCGTTTCTCCAACGGCTTGAGCTTCCTGTCGTCCTACACGTTCTCGCACAATCTGGATGACTCAAGAGAGCCGCTTCCAAGCAGCGGAGACGGCGGAGACCGCATGTACAACGTCCTCGGCATCCGGGCCGATTACGGCAACTCTCCCTTCAATACCAAAGAGCGCTTCATCTTCACTGGAACCTATGAGGTGCCCTTCGGCAAGGGACGCAAGTACCTGAATCAGAACCGGGCGCTTGATCTAGTCGCAGGTGGCTGGAACTCAACGCTCCTCTTCCGCACGCAAGATGGAAATCCGTTTACGGTCGGCTCAAACACACCCACTGTCAATGGAGCGGGAGCATTTCCGACCCGGATTGGCGATCCGTTCAAGGGCGGCGGCACACCGGATGCGAGCAACCCAAGCATTACTTGCCCCACCAGTGTGCGCACTAGGGCCAATTGGTACAATCCGTGCGCATTCAAAGACCCGCCACTGGCCAGCAGCGTCACGTCGGTCATCACGGGAGCCGCAAACATTCTGCCGTATCTTGGCAGTGCGCGATCGCAGATCTCCGGGCCTGGATACCAGCGGATCGATATGACACTCACCAAGAACTTCACTACATTTGACAAGCAGTACTTCCAGTTCCGCGCGGATGTCTTCAATCTGTTCAACACCCCATCGTGGGGCGCCCCATCCAACCAATCCACCAACAGCCAGGGCGGCCAGATTACCGGTAACGCCTTCCTGGGACAGTACACGCCCGATGGCCGCTTCTTTCAGTTAGCTCTGAAGTATTACTTCTGAGTTAGCCGGAGTAACAAACGCCCACGCGCTGAGCCAGCGATGGCTCAGCGCGTGGGCACACTTATTGACACTCGCAATTCGGTTCTCCGATACGTCTACAAGAGCAGGAGTGTTCCTATGAACGGGAGTGGGATGGGAAGCTCTCTTCCCGCCATCGCACGGTCCGTTTCCTGGAATCGCCGTGAATTTCTGCGTTCAGTTGGCGCGGTTGGCCTCGGCGCCGCTTCGCTTGGACTCCCGCGGTTGCGTGCCATGACACCGCCTCGCGGGCAAAAGGCGGTTGTTGTCACCTTTGGCGGAGGAGCGCGCGACGAAGAGACGTTTGCGCCCGAAGGTCAGGAGAATATTCCTCACCTCCTCCATGAACTTATCCCGCAGGCCACTTTCTTCACGCAGGCTGTGAATCGCGGAATTCTCGGTCACTATGTCGCCACTGCCAGCCTGGCAACCGGCGTTTACGAAACCATCAACAACTTCGCTTCTCTCCCTCCGCAAAACCCAACCGTCTTCGAGTATTACCGCAAAGCGCTCAAGCGTCCGGCAACCGACGCGTGGGTGGTTGCGCCTAGCAACGGATTCAATCGCATCGGCGAAAGCGATCATCGGTCGTATGGCGACGGGTTAGGCGCCGGCGTGATTCTTCCCAAGCGATTGCTCTCCGCGGCGCTGGCTGGATCAAACACCGATTTGAATCATCTGCTCTCTGACAATTACGAAACGCCTCTCTACACGCCCGAGCTCGGCAGCAGTGAGATCCACTTGCAGCAACTGGAGCGGATGCTCCGGCTCTCCGTCTCCGAATTCACCGCTCATGCGCGCAGCCTGGAGAGTCCCGATGAGTTATCTGTCTATCTTGCGCGTCAACTCATGCGCGAACTTGCGCCCAGCCTGCTCTGGATTACATTGCACGACATCGACGTCGCGCACTCCGGCGCATACTCGCTCTATATCGAAGGCATACGCCGCTCCGACCGCCTTTGCGCGGAAATCTGGAAGGCGATTCAAGAGGAGCCTGAGTACGCAGGCAAAACCACCATGTTCATCCTGCCGGATTTTGGCCGCGACGCCGACGGAGATTCCGGCGGCAACGGATTCCAGCACCACCGCACCGGCGATCCGCTCTCGCGCACGACATGGATGATGGTCCTCGGGCCCGGCGTGCGCCAGGGAGCAATTGTGGACCGGCCTGTTGAATCAATCGATTTGGCCCCCACGCTCGGATCGTTGCTGCGGTTTCCAACTCAATTTGCCGCGGGAAAGCCCTTGCCGGAGGTGGTTTGATTTCATGATGCCGAGCGAGCTCAAACCGGATCACTTCAAGGGATACCCTCCCCAGGGCCGCGATCTTGCAATCAGGCACCTGGCGCTCCTGCGCCTGTTACCGCTTGCGTTTCTTCCCATCCTGCTGCGTGAAGTCATCGACTACGACTGGAAGTTTCCCGCGGAGCGAACTGACCTGGACAACCAGTTCGCGTATCTGAACTCACTCAATTCCGATCAACTCAATGCGGCGATGACCTCCTTCGCGCGGTTCGCGCCGCCAAGGCAGTTTGAGAAATCTGACATGGTGAACCAACCCGGCGAATTCGAGCAGCGACTCACCGCGTGGCTCTGGTCCACTCGCCAGATGGACGCCTTCCAGACGGCCGCGCAAGACTACGCCGAAAAATTGCGCACCGCGAGCCTGGAAGTGCCTCTGCCGCTGCGGCGTTTGAGCATCGTGGTCGTTGGCCAGGGAGTTGAGCAGAGCAGCTATCCGCTGTTTCGAAAACTGAAACCTCTCGGAGTCCACTTCACCAAAGTCGTTCCAGAGAACGGAATGTCGCTGCTTCGCCAGGGAGTTACGGCGCGGGCGCAGTCTCATCCGCTCTCTTTCGGTCATTGGTACATTGACGGCGGTCCACGGTTTGAGGGTGCATGGGATGCGGTAACCTGCATCTCCTACGCTGAGCTTGAGCCAATGCGGTCCGCCTTGCTGCACAGAATGCGCGCATCGATTCAGTCTGGAGGCATGGGCCCGGAGACGCTTCGGACCATGCTGCTTGAGATGCAACCACATGAACTTGGCGCCACCGAACCTGACCCGATTCTCAGCCGGTTTCAGGTGCGCGTCCTCACTGAAGGCTCCGGCACACAAATCTACAGCACCTCCTTCGCGCAGTGGGCTGCTCGGGAGGCTCTGCGCCGCGCCCAGCCCGTCACGCTGCTGGTCCGTTTTGCGCCCCGCCAGCGCGAGCGCTCCATGGATGAGTTGTTATCGAATACAAAATCTGGAGCGGAGACCGAAGTTGACCCCGAGGGCTCATTGATCGACGCCGACATAGGAGGCTATTACACCTGGATGAACCAGCAGCGGCTGTCAGGCGCAGACGAGTCTGCATTTCTCATCTGGTTTGAAGACCGCAACGAAGCGGTCGCCATCGGTCCCTCCATGCCACGCGGCACAAGTTCCTCCTCTTCCATGAATCTGGGCCAGATTCTTGCTTTGATGAGCTGAAATCGCCGAGGACATTTCCATGGCATGAGTCAAATGGGCTATTCCCCCCAAAGGGTGAGGTGGTTTATACAGGGAAACGTTATCTCCATCATCGGTGACGCTGTTGAAACAATCGGCAGCTTCCAGTGCGTGCAGTGCATCGCGCGCGACCAACAACGATTTTATTTTGCATTGCAAGCTGCTTTTGCTTCGAACCGAGGTTTTCATGCGTGCCAGGTTGGGAATCACGACGCTCATATCGGCAATTCTTCTCACGGCGGGTCCCCTCGCGGCGCAAGTCATAAAGGACCAGGAACCATTTCTTCCGCGAGAGAAACTGGCTCAGGAAAACTTCGCCGCCGATGCTCCATGGTTTCTCCGCAATATTCCGTTTGTTGAAATTGACGATCCGGCGATCCAACAGATTTATTACTATCGCTGGAAGCTCTATCGCTCTCATATTCGCGAAATCGGCCCCCAGGGAACCACTGTTCTCGAATTTCTCAACGATGTGCCGTGGGCACGCGAACCGTACACCGACCTCAACGATTCCTCGTCCTTCCACATCATGGAGGGGCGTTGGCTGCGAGATCCGGCCATTGTCGACAGCCTCATCGATCATCTCTACAGCGGCGCAGGAAATGACCGGCATTTTTCCGAGTCCATCGCTGCCGCCACGGAGAGCAGTACGCGTGTGACCGGCGATGTGGAGCCGGGTTTGCGTCACCTGGACACCATGCAGTACATCTTCAACCTGTGGGACGACCACTTCGATCGGAACAGGAACCTGTATTGGATAGAGCCGGTACTCGACGCAACCGAGTATACGATTTCTTCAATTGATGCATCGGGAGCCGGCTTTACCGCCCAGCCCAGCAGCGACGAGAATCGTAACGGCTTCAAGGGCGGATATGCATTTCGCCCCACCATCAACAGCTACCAATACGCCAACGCTCTGGCCATTGCGCGCTTTGCCCGTCTGGCTGGGAGGCCGGAGGTTGCCGCCGACTATACGCAAAGGGCGGACAAAATCCGCGTCGCCGTTCTCGACCAGCTTTGGAATCCCAGCATGCAGCACTTTACCGATCGCTATCAGCGAACCACGCCCTTTGTGAACAAGGGCGATTTTATCCGAGGCCGCGAGTTGGCCGGGTACGTGCCATGGTTCTTTGAACTTCCGCCAACAGACGCCAGGGGACAATCAGGCCAAGTGGATTACACGGCAGCCTGGCGCCACCTGCTTTCCCCGGTAGAGTTGGCGGGACCCTTCGGAATGCGCACCGTGGAACCGTCGTATCCGCGCTATAGAACGCAGTATCGATACGACCGCGCTTCAGGAAAACCGGAGTGCCAGTGGAATGGGCCTTCCTGGCCTTTCCAGACCTCGCAGGCGCTCACCGCCCTGGCTAACCTTCTCAATGATTATCCGCAGTCGGAGATCACTCGATCCGACTATCTGCGCCTGTTGCGCCAGTACACGCAGCAGCACTTCGTCTCGCCTGCGCGCCCGGATATTCAGGAGGACTACGATCCGGACACCGGCGGCCCCATCGTTGGCCTGGATCGCTCGCACCACTACAGCCACTCCACCTATGTCGATTTGATTCTCAGTGGATTGATCGGCATTCGGCCGCGTGCCGACGAGATACTCGAAATCAATCCTCTGCTTCCGGCAGAGGCCGCGTCCGGCACGCAGCCCATTCGTTATTTTGCGGCGCAGGGAGTCCTCTATCACGGCCATGAGATCACCGCGATCTTTGATCTGGACGGCAGCCGGTATGGAAAAGGCCGCGGACTCTCAGTATTCGTTGACGGAAAACGTGCTTTCGGTCCGGGGCCGTTGGCGCGGGCAGAGATTGCCCTGCCGCATAAACCCTCCGCAGCCGCGCCGCCAAAGGATTTCAAAATGCCGGAGGATTTCGCGGTCAATCCCGGATGGCCCGATGGTCCAGTTGCGACGGCCTCTTCCACCATTTCACCCCAGGCGCTTGCTGAGGCCATCGATGGCCGGATGTGGTTCTTTCCAGAGAACCCAAACGGTTGGTCGCCCGACCCCGCAGACAAGAGCCCGAGCAGTTGGTATTCGGTCGATTTCAAGCAAAGCCGCACCATTGGCTCGGTCGAGCTTTACTTCTTCGCAGATGGAGAACACTTTCAGGCGCCGTCCGACTACCAGTTGCAATACAAAACGGCGAACTCCTGGCAGGACATTCCAAAGCAGCAGCGCTCTCCCGCCAGGCCGCTGGCCAATGGAGAAAACCGGATTGAGTTCCCCGCAGTTTCAACGCAGGAGTTGCGAATCGTTTTCACCAATCCGCCCATTCCCGATTCCTTTCGTCTGATCGAGATCGAAGCGTTCGCGCCCTGAAAGCTGCTGCAGCAGTGCCGTGCGTGGGCTGCGTATTCGTCTCGGCCACTTTGCTGCAAGCCGCCGGCACGCGCGCTTCTTACGAGTACACCGAGAGTATGCCCTGCTGCATTGCGATGGAGATTGCCTCGGTGCGATCGCTCGCCTCGAGCTTCTGCAGGATATGTTTCACATGCGTGCGCACCGTGAACTGGCTGATCAACAGGACTCGAGCAATTTCTTTGTTGGTCAGCCCTTTGGCGATCATCTGCAACACGTCCTTCTCGCGCGGGCTCAGGCTGGAGCGGCCTTCCCGTTCCAGAATGCGTGCCGCAATCCCCTTGGGAAAGTGCAACTCTCCACTGGCCACGGTGCGAATCGCTTCAACAATTTGCGCGCGAGTAGAATCCTTCATCAGGTATCCGCGCGCGCCTGCCTTGGCGGCCCTGTAGATGTCTTCCTCATAATCGAAGCTCGAAAGTATCAGCACATGCGGAGCGGGATCGCGCTTTTGAATCGCCGGCAATACGTCAAGGCCAGATGCCTTTGGCATGCGAATATCCAAGAGCACAACATCCACGGGATGCCGCTCAAGAAACGCGAGCGCTTCTTCTCCGCCATCCACTCCCCCCGCCAGTTGGAACCCGCTTTCCGTTTCAAGCAGGGTGACAAGACCGGCACGCACAATCGGATGATCGTCCACGATCAGGATTCGCAGCGGACTCTGCTCAATGCTCTTATCCATGCAGCCATCGCCTCCATGTTCCGGTTCGCGTCACTCGCCCCCACCATGACGACAAAAGAGTCTGGGGCATCATCGCGCGCACCGACACTGACGTTCCATGCCCCGGCGAACTGCGAATGCGCAAGCTCGCGCCAATACTCTGTGCCCGTCGCTTCATACCTCGAATGCCAAATCCAGCAGTTTCCCCGTGGGGATTGAAGCCCTCTCCATCATCTCGTACAGTCAGCTTCACCGATGTTCGTCCATACACCAGTTGCAACTCGATGATCCGTGGCCGTGCATGTCTCACGGAGTTTGCAATCGCTTCCTGTCCAACGCGAAAGACCACATCGCCAATCCGAAGAGGAAGCTGCTTCGGCTCGCCGCGCACCGACCCTCGTATCGCAATCGGACCGTCCTGCACAATCGTGCGTGCCGCCTCTTCCAGGGCCTTTGCCAATCCCATCTTTTCCAGATTGCCGGGACGCAACGCGGCAATGTTGCGGCGGGCCTCGATATGTCCGAAGCGCACCAGGTCCAATGTCGATTCCAATTTCCTCCGCATCGGGGATCCCGGCTCCACCCCTCCACAAATACCTTCCAGTTGGAAACCCAAACCGGCAAAGCTCTGTGACAGAGTATCGTGCATCTCAAGCGCAAGCCTCTCACGCTCCTCAATCACAGCACGTAAACTCGATCGCTTCGCAGACGTGTAGGCAAACTGAAGGCCGAAGGAAAGCGCCAGGAGTCCAACAATCAACTCCACCACATGCTGTGTGTTCCACCAGGGCGGTGGTTCAATCGTTTCCGCGTCTTCAACCGAACGCATCAGTAAGGCAAACGGCATTTCACCCTGGGCAAACGATCGATCCGTCACGCAGATGCCGCGCAGGCGCAGGCGGCTTCCAACTTTCAGCGTATTCAGTGTTTCCGGCAAACTTGGATATTCTGCAATCGCTACGAACGCCTGGCTGCCTTCGTCCAGTTTGAGCTCGACGGATTGCCCGCCCGTCCGTTGTTCAGATACAAGTCTTCCTTCGGTTTCAATGTACTGCGCGTCGAATGCACCCGTGGCCGCCTGCGACGCGGTGACGGCGACCGGGGGCACAGGAGCATGCGACCAAAGCAGCCGCACATCCGCATGGTTCAGTACAGAACTGAAGTCGCCCAGCTCGGCATCGCCGCGAGCTTCCACCGCGTCGCCGATTTGGACCGGCTTGTTGGTGTGCGCAATATGAATGGCAATCCCACCCGTGGAGTCCTGCACAAAAAGAATCGGCGAGACCAGCGTAACCACTCCATGAACGGTTACCTTGGAGGGACGATTCGGCGGCAGCAAACGTAAATCGGCGATCGACAACGCGTTCAGATCCGCCTTGTGATCCTGAAGTTCGCGCCGCATGGGTTCAAAGAAGCGCAGCTCCGACCATGTGTCTGGACTCGCGGGCCAGGAGTTTTCGTGCTCCGGTGCATTGGGCCCGCGCGCACGGAGCATCTCCTCCATGTCGTTCTTCAAGGCCGGTCGCACTTCCACATTGCGCCACAACGCGCCCGTTGAGTAGGATTGCAGCCCGAATCTTCCTTTATGAAGGCATGAGGGATCCTGAAATGTGGCAATCGTCATCTTCCCTTCTGCTGTAGATGCGCTGGCCACGAGGGTGCAATCGTAGGCCAGAACCTTCAGGTGATACCAGGTTCGCGTCAACACGCCGGGTTGAACGGGAATCGCTTCGTACTCATGCCATCCGTAATCCGCGCGGCCCAGAATCAGAGTGTCGTCCAGGTCTCGAAGGCCGGCGAAGTATCCGTGATAGGAGTCCACCCCTACTTCTTCCTGAGAAGCGCGAATCACAAACCCGGCATCGCCGCCTTCGCCGAGCAGTTGAATGTCGCCCTCCACCACGTAGTTTTGCCAATTGGTGAAACCATTCATCAGCTTGGCGCCGCGGTCGTCTGAGATGTTCTGCATTGCGCCGTTGACCACCTGCCATGTGCCGCCAAAGGCTTGCCATCCACCTTGCAGCGGATCGCCGTTTCCATCGCGG
>Ga0302281_10000317_pt1 | contig 37082 bp, 35 predicted proteins | sample III_Fen_E1_2_FD_198762 | JGI IMG/M metagenome (GOLD analysis project Ga0302281, IMG submission 198762) | Peat permafrost microbial communities from Stordalen Mire near Abisko, Sweden - III_Fen_E1_2 | ecosystem: Environmental > Terrestrial > Soil > Wetlands > Permafrost | place: Sweden: Abisko...
GGCTGTTCATTTCAATTTCCGACTAATTATTTCCGGCTGGATGCGTTTGTTAAACACAAATCAATCAATCCAACGCCGGATAATGTCATCTGCTTTCGCTTTCACCAGCATCCGGAAATCTTTCATCCTGGCTGCCGGCAGCGGCCGTTTTCCCTTTATATTTGAAAAAACAATCCGCAAAACTTTTCCATCTTTCAACAAAAACTCGGCCCGCGCATGGGCACCCTGAAATTCACCATGTACATGAATTGGTTCATGCTCATTCGTATTAAAAAAATACAACCAAACCAAAATACTCGTAAAGCTTGGGCATGACAATTCATTGATGCGCTCCCGCGAGTTGTTTGGGTTCGCCCAGAGCGGCCGTTTCTTTCGCCCGGCGGGCTTCATCCGCCACGCCCTTGGCGACAAATTCATCCTTGAATTTCGCGACAAAACTTTGGACCGGCCAGGAACAGGCCTCGCCGAACGCGCAGATGGTGCGGCCGCCCGGAATATTGTCGGCGATCTTGACCAGGTAATCCGCGTCGCCGGCCCGGCCCTGACCGTGCGCCATGCGTTGCAGCGCCTTGTTCATCCACAGCGCGCCCTCGCGACAGGGCGTGCATTGCCCGCAGCTTTCGTGCGCGTAAAATTCGCTCAGGTTCGCCAGCGCCTCCACGATGTCCACTGTGTCATCCATCACGATGATCGCGCTCGAACCGCTCATGGTTCCGGCCTGCATCAAGGAGTCAAAATCATACGGCAGATCCAGCATGTCCGTCTCTACGACCACTTCGCGGCCCTCGGCGTCCTTCTTCTTGAGCTTGAACTTTTCACCGGCCTTCAAAATCTTCGAGGACGAACCGCCGGGGATCACGGCCTTCAGCTTCCGCCCGTCCCGCAGGCCGCCGCCAAACTTCGGGTCGTTGATCAGCTCGCCGATGGTCGCCTTGCCCACCTCAATCTCATAATAGCCCGGCCGCTTCACCTGCCCGCTCAGGCTCACGATGCGCGTGCCCGTGTTGTTCGGCGTGCCCAGCTTCGCGAACTGCGCGCCGCCCATCTCCACAATGTGCTTCACATTGCAGAGCGTCTCCACGTTGTTCACGATCGTCGGGCACATCCACAGGCCCAACACCGCCGGAAAATACGGGGGCTTGATGCGTGGATAAGGCCGCTTGCCTTCCAGCGATTCAATCAGCCCCGTTTCCTCACCGCAGATATACGCGCCCGCACCACGATGCACATACATCTCCAGATCATAGCCGGTGCCCAAAATATTCTTGCCCAAGAAATTCTTCGCCTTCGCCTCCTGCAGCGCCTTGATCAGGATCTTCGCGCCCTCCGGCATTTCGCCGCGGATATAGATGTAAGCCAGATGCACGTCATTCGCGAAACAGGAGATGATCATCCCCTCGATCAACTGATGCGGATCCTTGTGGATGATCTGCCGGTCCTTGAACGTCCCCGGTTCCGATTCATCCGCATTGCAGATCAAATAGATGGGCTTGCCGCTCCGACGGTCCACAAAACTCCATTTCAGGCCGCAGGAAAAACCCGCCCCGCCCCGCCCGCGCAGACCGGAGACCTTCACGTCATCGCGGATCTGCTCCTGGGGCGACAGCTTCTTGCCGTCCGCCAAGTCCTTCGGCGCCAGCGCCAGCGCCTTCTTCAGACCCGCATAGCCGCCGTGACGCAAATAACACTCGATATCCGGGGTGAAACCCGGTTCATCGGCATATTTCAAAATTAATTTGTATTCTTGCGGCATAGCGGCTTGACTCTGATTCAAAAAACTTTATTTTTAACACTCTTCGATTGCCCGATGGTGTAACGGTAGCACAGCAGACTCTGAATCTGCTTGTCATGGTTCAAATCCATGTCGGGCAGCCATTTTTTCATACGCATTCCTTCACGATCTCGTCCGCCTTCGCGTGCGTCACGCCCTCGTAAAACGCCTCATTGCACATCATCACCGGCGCCGTTCCGCAGGCCGCCAGGCATTCCACAAACTCCACTGTGAACTTCCCGCACTTGGTCGTCTGCGCCCCGTGCGCATGCGCGTCCAGCCCGAGCTGGTCACAAAAATGTTGGTGCAGCTCATACGCGCCGCCCAGCTTGCAGCTCAGCGTGCGGCACACCTTGATCTGATACTTCCCCATCGGCTGCTGCCGCAGCATCGGGTAGAATGTCAGGATCTCCAGCACATTGATCGGCTGCAGCTCCAGCTTCGCCGCCGTCCACTGCACCGCCTCCTGCGAGATCCACCCGAACTGCTCCTGGATCGCGTGCAGTACCATCAGCGACGCCGCCCGCTTCACGGGATAATGCGTGATCAGCTCGTCAATCTCCGCCGCCAATTTGTCCGGAACGGTAAAACTCATGTTGTTCAATGCTTAACGGTCGCTTTCGCCCATCACAAAATCTAGGGAACCCAATATCACCGGCACGTCGCTCACCATGTGGCCGGGGAACAATTCCCCGACAATGCTCAGGTTGATGAAGCTGGGCGAGCGGATCTTCAGACGGTATGGCGTCCCGCCGCCCCGGCTGTTGATGTAGAAACCCAGTTCACCCTTGGGATTTTCATGGCCAAAATAAATCTCACCCGCCGGGGCGTTCACGCCCTCGGTCACCAGCATGAACTGATGGATCAGCTCCTCCATGCTCGAGAGCACCTTGCTCTTCGGCGGCATCGTGATCTTGCCGTCCACAATGCAGACCGGCTCGTGGGACTTGTTGTCCGCACCGCCGGGCAGCTTGTCCAGACATTGCTCGATGATGCGCATGCTCTGCTTCATTTCCTCCATGCGCACCAAGTAACGGTCGTAACAGTCGCCCACGCTCCCCACCGGAATGTCAAAGTCCAGGTCCTTGTAGCAAAGATACGGCTGGTTCTTGCGCATGTCCCAGTTGATGCCGCTCCCGCGCAGGTTCGGGCCGCTCAGGCCGTAGTCGATCGCCATCTCCTGGGAGATGATCCCCATGTCCCGCAAACGGTCCACCCAGATGCGGTTCCGCGTCAGCAACGTATGCGCCTCGGCCAGCGCCACCGCAAATTCCTTCAGAAACTGCCGGCACATGTCCGTCCAGCCCGGCGGAATATCCCGCGCCACCCCGCCAATGCGCGTGTAGCTCGTCGTCAACCGCGCGCCGCTGGCGGCCTCCGCCAGATTGTATATCTTTTCCCGTTCCGTGAACGTCAGCAGGAACACCGTCACCGCGCCTGTGTCCATCGCAAACGCCCCCAGGCCCAGCAAATGCGCCGAAATCCGCGCCAATTCCGCGCACATCACCCGGATATACTGGCAGCGCGGCGGCAGCCTGTCATGAATTCCCATCAGCTTTTCCACTGCCAGCGCATAAGCCACGTTGTTCGCCAAGGGTGCCAAGTAATCCAGCCGGTCCGTGTACGGGATGAACTGGGTGTACGTCATGTTCTCGGCGATCTTCTCGTCGCCGCGATGCAAGTACCCCACGTCCGGATCCGCCTTCGTGATGACCTCCCCGTCCAGCTCCAGCAAAATCCGCAGCACCCCGTGCGTGGCCGGATGCGACGGCCCCATGTTCAACACCATGCGGTCGCCCGTGTCAACGTTCAGCTCCGCCGCCGCCTGCGCGGCACGCGCGGCGGAATCACGAATTTCGATGTCTTGAACAGTGGCCATGAAAATTATTCCTCCGGGGTGCGCATCCGGGGTTCGCGGTTGATCGCATCCCGGCCCGGCGCCGTCACAAACGGACCGCCTTCGAGCGGAGCCGGCTGGGTGAACGCCACCCCCGGCAAATCCGTGGGCTTGCCCGCCAACGGAAAGTCCTTGCGCAGCGGGAAATACGGATACCCGTCCCACATCAGAATCCGGCGCAGATCCGGGTGCCCGGCAAACCGGATGCCCATCATATCGTAAACCTCACGCTCGTGCCAGTTTACCGTCCGCCAGACCCCCAGCACGCTCGGCAGCTCGGATTTCTCCTCGGAAACACTCGTCTTGATGCGCACTTCCTCGCCCGTCTTGCTCGAACGCAAATGATACACCAGCGTCCAACGTGGGTCCTCACCGTAATTATCCACGCTGCTCAAGTCCACCAGGTAATCAAACCCCAGTTGCAACTTCGCATGTTGGCACACCGCCAAAATTTGTTCCGGATCGGCAAGGGTGAGGGAGACCTCATCCCGAAACACCACCGGTTCGGAGATTAAGGCTCCGAACTTGGCTTGGATTTTTTTTGCGGATTCGAGGGCGGCCACGGATTATTAAGAGGTTACGGGAGCGGTCAATCGGTTGACCAGGTTCATTTTGGAAATCACCGGTTGCTTGCTGATCTTGCTTTGGATCTTGATCAACGCATCCAGCACGGCTTCAGGCCGGGGCGGACAACCGGAAATATAAATATCCACCGGGACGATTTTATCCACGCCCTGCAGCACCGCATAACTGCGGTACATCCCGCCCGTCGAGGCGCAGGCGCCCATGGCGATCACGTACTTCGGCTCGGGCATCTGGTCGTAAACCCGCTTCAAGACCCCGGCCATCTTGTACGTCACCGTCCCGGCCACAATCATGCAGTCGGCCTGGCGCGGCGAAAAACGCATCACTTCGGAGCCAAACCGCGAAATATCAAACCGGCTTGCCCCCACTGCCATCAGCTCAATGGCGCAGCAGGCCAGCCCCATCGGCATCGGCCAGACGGAATTGGCGCGAAACCAGCTCAAGGCGGCGTCCACCGTGGTCAATACCACGTCGCCCTCGATCTTGGAATCATAGCCAAATTCGCTTTTAGTTTGCATAAATAACGGACCCTAAAATAAAACCAGTCGAAGCCTAATGCCCCCTAAAAATCGGGGCAAGCCAAATTGTGATTTTTTTCACAAGCCCGCTTTTGGCGGTTCAATATACCCGGTCAGTTGGTGCATCCGGAGGGACTTGAACCCCCAACCGCCTGATCCGAAGTCAGAATATGCAGTTTTTCTATGTTTCGATTTTATCTTAACAATTGCAGTTTAGCCCAATATTTATAGTATTGAAGTCCCGTTTAAGCCCGCTCAACGACATTAGCAACTTCCTGCAACTTTACGCGACTTTGCGTAAACAATCGTGAAACATTTCAATGCTGGAGAGTGCCAGAACGGGAAAACTCGGACAAGGCAAACTAATCAAAAGGTGGGGCAATGGAACAGAAATGGGCGTCGAAATTCAGTGAGGAACTATTTTAAATCATCCGGCATGATCAAATTTGGATTTGAGTTTGAACAACATTTTGCTACGTGCCCGGCTTTCGTCGTTAAGCTGTTTTCTGATGGTTTTGAGTTCAGCACTGTCCAAATATGCTTCGCACTCGGCCAACTCAAAGCGTTTGTCACCGGCACGGTTGTGCGCCGGGAATTTCCATCGCCAAATCGTTGAGCGATGAAGACCGAATTTTTCTGCCAGTTGTTGCGTCGTCAGATATTTCTGAGCGGTTGTTTTTCCCGATAAAACCTTCATGGCGGCGAAGAGCGCATGACGGCGCACCTCATCGTTGGAAGCATGGTATGCTGCCATAAACTCATCCAAATTTAAACCGTCTTTATGTGCCTCTCTCATAGTTGGCACCTCAAAGCGCCATTAAGTATTTTATCAACGAAATTGGCAGTTTTAAAAAAACCCTGATTTGGCAGTTGGATTTATCGCAAACCGTTTAGAATCAACGAAATAAACTTAAGAAAAACCCCAATTCATCTCTAAAAAATGACCGAAATCGAGGCTTTTTGTCCTTTTTGCAGGGGGAATTATGCGCATTTGCAACAAACTTTTGATGAATGGGGGGGTCAATTTGCCAGTTCTAGTGGAAAAGCGTTGTTCGAGTTCACCCCCGAATCGCAGTGGAAAACGGTCCTGAGGTTCTGCTGACCGATCGGATGACCGTTGCAATCGCGAAGTTGTGCATTAGGTTCCAGCCATGCAATAGGTGGACATACTAATTGGCGCGGCGCTGCTTCTCTTTGGACGAAGCCTGTTCCGGCTATTTGTTGGCGGAGTCGGTTTTCTCGTCGGTTTCAACTTCGCGAGCCAAGCATTTCAGGGACAGTCCCAGTGGGTGCTTTTATTAATCGCCCTCTGCGTGGGTTTGGTCGCCGCAATCCTCTCCATTTTTCTACAGCGCGTCGTCGTTGCCATCGCCGGCTTCTTTGCCGGCGGCTACTTTCTCTCCGGCTTGGCGCTGGCTGTCCTGCATAACAATCAGCCGGCAGTTGCGTGGATTGCTTTTGTTGTAGGTGGTGTGGTGGGCACGATCCTTACGACGGCGCTGCTGGATCCAGCGTTGATTCTGCTCTCCTCGTTGGCGGGCGCCACAGCCATCGCGCAGAACGTGCCGCTGTCACCGGCCGGGAAGGGCCTTCTCTTTATATTACTGTTACTATTTGGAATCGTCATCCAAGCGTTGCAATATTCGCGCACCCGCGTGCCGCCTCCGCCAGCGCCGGCGGAGTGACTTGGTCCGTGGCATGCCACTGGCCTGATATACCGCTCAATTGAGCAATAAAAGGCGAACTTTCGTTTGGGCGATTGATTTATCGCGTTCCCAAGACAAAGTTGGCATCGAACGCAGTTTTTCATTCAAGCGTAGCATTCAGCTCTTGATCGGCTCAAAAACCTGGATGCAAATGCGATGGCAGATGTTGAATTGGGCTGGCGAGATCCGCTCCAACAAAGTCTGATGCTCACGATCAAATGCCGCCGTCTGTTCCTGGGACAGAGCGGCGCCGATCCATTTGCTGGCTCGCAGACGGCCCCGCCAGCTTTCTAGACTAAACAGAAGATCGGCTTTAAACTCGTGGTATGTTTTCAAACGAAAACTGTTCAAGGACCAAGCCGGAATTATCTCGTCACGGCTACCTCGCGCCGCACGATTAGCCTCCGGATTGTATTTGGCGATCAACTTTTCGGTCTGGATGGCGACGGGATTGTCGTCTGAGATCCATCGGAGGGAGGCGATCAGAAGCATTCCACTCGAACGAAGCAAGCGCGGCACCTCAACCTCCATACGATGCATGTCAAAATAGCTCCAACACATACTGGCAGAAATCACGTCGAAACTGTGGTCGGGTAAATCCGTGGCTTCGGCGGAAGCCACCTTGAAAACAATATTCACATTCGCTTGCTGAGCGGCCTGCCGACCAGCATGGATTTGTCCTTCCGAACGATCTACTGCTGTAACGTGAGCCCCCTGCTTCGCAAAAGGAACGGCCAGCGCTCCGGTTCCAGAACCGAGATCAAGAATCTCCTGCCCAGGCATCCCGATTCCCAAGCACTGCAAAAGCACAAAAAATTCATTCGGGTATCCCGGCCTGTGTTGGAAATAGTCTTGTGAGATAGCCTCCCACTGAAGAGTTTTCATGTCGTTGGTTGGTGTTTCAGTCATACAAGCGTAATCATCATCTGCCGAGTCGCCCGCCTTCGCCATTAATTTTTCCACAAGGCAAATGCATTGGAGCCCATGGATTGTTAAGATTTCCACTGGCCTTTTTCGGATCTGGATGGTGAAATCTGGCGAGAATATGAGGAAACCAATTGCCCTGTTTTTAGCGTGCGCGGTGCTACTGACCGCGAATTTTGCCATGGCATGGGGGGGTGCCGGCCATCAGCTTATCGCGGCTGAGGCGTACAGGGAGCTTTCGCCCGAGCTGAAAGCCCAAGTCTTTGATGTGTTAAAAGCCCACCCGGATTATGCCAAATGGGCCAATGCTTTTCACCCAAACGCAACCTTCGACTTGGCCGCTTATATTTTCATGCGGAGTAGCACCTGGCCTGACGAAATCCGGCGCAGTGGTAGCATTTACGATCATCCCAACTGGCATTTCATTGATTATCCCCTCCGGCCTCCGGATTTCCCTCTTTTGCCCGGACCAACCCCGGATAACGACGTACTGTTTGGGGTGGCCCAATGCGAGAAGGTCTTGAGCGACACCAACGCCAATCCCGAACTGCGGGCGGCGATGTTGTCGTACCTGATCCATTTGGTCGGCGACATGCACCAGCCTTTGCACTGCGCATCGCTTTTCACGGCTTCCTATCCGACCGGTGATCGTGGTGCTAACGATTTTTATGTAATGCCGGGCCAAACCGGCGTCCGTCTCCACGGCATTTGGGATGGTCTGCTGGGAACTTCCATGAACCCTCGTACCCAATGGAATTACGCCACCGAAATTGATGCAAAATATCCCAGAATAGCGTTGTCGGAATTAACGACCGACACCACACCAAAATCTTGGAGCCTCGAAAGCCGGCAATTGGCAATTGAGAAAGGATATCTGAACGGCCGACTGAATGGAGCGAAAGACAAAAATGAAGCACCCAGCCTTCCTGCCGATTATTTGAAAAATGCCAAACAAGTGGCGGTAAAGCAGGCCGCGCTGGCCGGCTACCGCTTGGCTGACGAAATCCAAACGTATTTGAAATGTGTGGCGCCGGTTCCCCTATTGCCGGCGAACACCACCACGGTTTCGCCGACTGCAGTCCCAAAGAGAATCGGGACTGCGGAGGCCAGCAGGTATTTCGATGAATCGATGGTAGTGACCGGCAAGGTGGTTCAGGTGAGCGAACGCGCAAGCGTCACGATTCTGGACTTTGACCGGCCATATCCAAGCACACCGTTCACAGCCGTCGTCTTCTCGGATAATGCCGGCCTCTTTGGCGATTTGAAAAAGCTCAAAAATCAGAACGTTCAGGTCAGCGGGACAATCACCGACTATCACGACAAACCAGAAATCATTTTGGAGAATCCGAGCCAGCTCAAAACTATTGGGCAATGATTCCCGGCCAACCGGATGAGCCAGAGCCAAATTTCTTTGATTTCAGCGACGAAGGCCTCCAAAATCACTCGGCTATGTCAAAGCGGATTCCACAACTCCAACCACCCGACAGCATGCACCTCTCGGCTGCGGAGGGTTGGCTGGGCTTGGGGAGCATTCTCGAAGCGAACGCCGAACTGGAGCAGATCACCGCCGAGCTTCGAGCCCATCCAGACGTTCTGGAAGTCCGCTGGCAGATTTATGCGAAGCAAAAGCAATGGGATGCGTGCGTCGATATCGCCCGGGCCATAACCAAGCTCGCACCTTCGCATTCCAAAGGTTGGATCCATTTGGCGTATTCGACGCGCATGGCCAAAAACGGTGGATTGGAGGCGGCTGTTTGTATTTTGGCACCCCTGGTGAATGATTTCCCCAAGAACCCACTCATTTGCTACTACCTCTCGTGCTACACGGCACAATTGGACCGCTTGATGGAATCTACGCAATGGTGGGACAAAGCCATGACCATCGCGGGAGCAACCGGCCAACTGAACAAAATCCGTTTAATGGCGCTTGATGACCCCGATCTGGTTCCGTTGCTCAAAGGCATTGGAAAAGCCTGAAAACAAAGGTAAACCGCGCAAAATAGGCTCAATCCCCGATAAAAACAGGGTTTTCACTTGGAGAACCCGCCAAAACAACTAAAATTGGGCCGTAGTCATTTTCGATTACGACAACAAATAATTATGGCAAAAGCATTATCCAAATCACAAATCGCCGCTGAAATCGCTGAAAAGAACGGCATTTCCAAAAAGTCGGCAGTGGAAATCCTCGAACAAATCGCGGATCTGGCATACAAAAATGCCAAAAACACCTTCACTTTGCCCGGATTGGGCAAACTGGTGCTGGTCAACCGTAAAGCCCGCATCGGCCGTAACCCGGCCACCGGAGAGTCCATCAAGATCGCCGCCAAGCGCGTTGTGAAGTTTCGCGTGGCCAAAGCGGCCAAGGATGCAATTTTGGGAGTGAAGAAGTAAACCGGTTCCATTTCCCACGAGGCACCCTGGTGAATCGGGGTGCCTTTTTTGTTGGATCCAATTCCCATGGCTTCGTCACTCCTCAGGACCGGCACGTCATCCGATGCCGTTCTCAATCATCGCGCTGATGGTTTCCAAAGCATTTCCTTCCAGCCGGTTGTTAACGTAGATAAGAGTTTTCTTTGTGCCGTGAGACATTTTCCCTTGGTTGATGAGCTTTTTCCCAGCCTCACGTGCGTTCTGATTGACCTCTTTAACGCCATCGTAGGGCTGAAATGCTTTCACAGCCTCCTCATATTTCCGGCCAGGTTTCAACAGAAACCGAGCGGCGATCAAGCCCGGGTTTGTGTCACTACCGGGCATCAACATTTGCTCGCTGACGGGCGGCATGGCATCCCAAGAATTCAGCACATGCGAAACTCCGTGACGGGCCAAGCAGTCGAAATAATCCTTCTGCAGCCAGTGCTTATTCCGCATTTCGACCGCGTATGGCCAGCCCTTGGGCAATGTTCCAAGAAAATGATCAAGGTCAGCGACGAAGTCCCGGCCATGTTCATAATCCGAAGCATGAAACCGAGAAAACTCAAACATCAACACACCAATGTTTGGCTGAATCGCTTCACATGGTTTGAGGAACGCGCTGGCAAAGAGATCGGCGTTGAGGAAATGCTCATTCGGTTTGCCGCCCCGCATGCCAAATCTTGGGTGGTTGGGAAAATTCCTGATCGTAATGTCGTCGGTTACTTTGAGGGCAAATTGAAAATCCTGTGGCACCTGCGCCCTGAGGCCCAACAGCGACGCTTCATCGGGGAATTTGTAGTAGGCGGCATCCACACAAACCGTTTTGAAGACTTCCGCGTACTCGCTCAGACAGTTCCGCTCAAACCGCGATTCGGCAAATTTTCCTCGATACACGTAACGGGACTCATCGTAAAGCATCCCTCGCCAACCTGAATATTTCCATGAAGACGTGCCAATAAACACCCCATCGCTCGCAAGTTCAGCGATGCGCTGTTTAATCTGTTCTCGGTCAAAAGGCATGGGCAAAATATCAGCAGCATGATTTCGCAGGCCCCGAATTAGAGCTTCACGAGCCTATAAAACCTGGCTTTTATGCCGTGATTATTTGGATCAGTAAACTCAAATATTCCAGTTGATCCAGCGATGTTCGTCGATACTGCCTGCCAACTAACCAAATTGGTGGACGAAAAAAGGACGTTTGTGCTTCCGGGCGGGGAGACACAATTCAGGTTAAAAGACCCGTTCGTGCTCCAGGCGAATCCGTAAATGCTCGCTCCAGGTGTCAAAGTTATCCCGATGCTGGCAGAGTTGATTCGGTTCGTCATTCCGCCGTCCAAAGAGGCTGCCGACACAAAAACTGAATTGCTGCCCGCGACCGGTGGGAGAGTGATGGTGGTAGAGTAAATCCCGTCCCCGTTGGTTTGGTCTCCATTCATTCCGTCGTCATGCAGACCAGGAAATGAGTTCGTCCCAAATCCTTCGAAAACGATCATCGGGTATGCTCCGGACCAGATCCCACCATCAGACCAGGCACGGACCTTGACGACGATCGTGCTACCTGCAACCAAGACCGATCCATTTGTCGGGCTCAATAATGTTACTTCCCTCGCATGAGAATAGGGTGAATAGGCACCGCCCAATTCCCCGATTGAGGTATTGAGATTTGGAAGCTGATAAATGACACCGCTTGTCGTATCCCCAAAATAAAGGTCATAGCCGGAGGCACCTGCGCGGTCGCTGGAAAACCCGATTATGGTTTGGTTCACGGGAAACGGATCCGAGTCGTCGCTCCCGATTAAATCAGTCAGGAGCGGTTGCGCCGTGTTTGATGTGGTGGAGAACGAATAAATTTTATCGTATGGGCTGGTTAATGATTCCGACCGGGCATACAAAATGTTCGTTCCATTCCAGTAAACGGGATAATATTCTGCCAAGTTGGTCGTGGCGATCAGTGGACTGGCTCCGAAGCCATTTGAGCCCATCCACCAAATGTCCGCGTTGTTCGAGGCTCCTGACCAATAGACGATCCGGGTGCCATCCGGCGAGAAGTTGGGCCCAGACTTTTCATCTGATGTCGTTGTGCGCGCCTGAGGATTGCTCCCATCGATTCCCATGACCCAGATCTGTTTATCGCCTTTGTAGATGATACTTTGGCCATCCGGTGAAAAGTTTGGATCCTCATCGGGCGTGCAGTTCGTAGTCAACCGACTGAGTGTCGCACTGGCTAAATCATAAACGAAGATTTCCAATGAATCATAAGCGCGAGACGCATTGGTTGGTATCGCCATGAAGACAATTTTTGAACCGTCGGGTGAAAAATGCGGGTTCATGGCGTTTTCGATGGGCAGGTTTGCCGTGACATTCACGCGTGGGCCATTTGGCAGGGGGTAAATGAAAATATTACCGTCGTCAGAGTTCACGGGTGCGGCGAGATAATTGCTGTATTCCTCGTATGCAAGGCGACCGGAAACGGTGAGGGCCGGAACGCTGACGATAAAGTCTTGGTCGGTATCATTCAGCCAAGTTTTGGCGGGCGGGCTTGAACGAACTACGACGTGTGCGTCGTAGGTGCCATTTGTCCAATTCCAAGGGAGTTGGCAGACGAACGAGACAACGGTGGACGCACCCGGGCCAATGTTCGTCGTTGCTAGCTGACCCGCTTGATTCGTAACGGCAGAATCAAACTCGGCTGCAGCCACGAAGGAATCTGTGGATCCGCCGGTGTTTTCTACTGAACAGTTGATATTGATGGTCTGGCCGGGCCCAACCGTTCCGATCGTGTTTAAAATTGCAATCTGTGCAGACTGCGCAATGGCCGATTGGCCAGCAAAGGCCGCCCATATGACCAGCAGCACAAGCTCCAAAATAAATTTTATGTGTCGTTGCATGAGGAATGATCCTTCCGATAATGCAATTTCGCCTCAAACAGCAGCGCTTGCAAGTGCTCTTGTGCATTTGCTCCACCCATAAAATCAAGAGGCCGGACTTTCGTCCGGCCTTTGTGGTGATAAGGTTTAAACGCCTTCACCCAGACGCTCAGAAGTGTGACGAGCCATTGGGGGTCGCTGTCCAGACCGCGTCACGAGCAAAACCTCTCTGCCAACCCTAAACGAATAGCGAAATCCTCGCTTTCAGCGTACCAGACGCCTCGACTCCTTTAGCGTTGGCCCGCAGGCGCACCAATCCCTTCACCCAACCTCCCCCTCCCGAGAAGGAGCGGGGGGCTTCTTTAGGAGATCATTTGCTGTCCAGACATCCCGGCAGCGGGGATCGGCCCTCGGGGAGAAGCGCTGGCGGTATTCGGCGGGGCTGAGGCCGAGGTCATGCATGAAGACGCGCCAGAGGGTGGTTTGGTCGCCCAAACCTGCGCGTTCGGTGACGTCCTTGAGAGGCAGATTGGTTTCTTCCAAGAGTCGGCGCGCCTCGGCCAGGCGCAACCGGCGCACGAACCCGGCGGGCGACTCGTCGAGGTGGCGGCGGCACCAGCGGCTGAGGCTGCGGGGGCTCATGCCCACTTGCGATGCAATCCGCTCCACCGGCAGGGGCTCGGTTATGTGCTCGATCACGAAAGCCGAAATGCTCCGCAATGGCGGCGACTCCTGCTCTTGGTGACGCTGGGTGGAGCTGAATTGAGCCTGGTACCCGGAGCGGCGCAGAAACAGCACCATCCGCTTGGCCACCCGCATTGCCAGGGCGTGACCGTGGTGCTCCTCGACCAGCGCCAGCGTCAGGTCGACACCGGCGGTCAACCCCGCCGAGGTCCAGACGCCGCTGTCCTCCACGTAGATCCCCTCGTCGACGACCCGCGCTTTGGGGAAGCGCGCGCGCAGAGCATCGAGAAACATCCAGTGCGTGGTGGCCCGGCGGCCGTCGAGAATGCCGGCCGCTCCCAGCACGAAAGCGCCGGTGCAGATGGATACGACGGTTTCGATTCGCGGGCCATGGCGGCGAAGCCAGGGGACCAATGGCGCATGGTCCGCCGGGATCGGGTCTGCAGGCGAAGCGCCTGCCACCACCACGACGTCGGGCGCGTGACCAAACCGGGAGGGCAGCGGTTGCACCCCGCCCAGGCACAGCCCGAAGCGCGTCTGGATGGCCGGCGCACTCGGGCCAAAGGCCTGTAGACGGTAAGCTTCGTGGCCAAGCAGATCGTTGGCGTGGCCCAGCACCTCCCACGGGCCAGCCACGTTCATCATCGACGTCCGGGGGACAACCAGGAACCAGACATTTTTAGTCGAAGGCGACATTACCTCCACTCTAAGAGCGTGTGTCCTAAAATGCAATATTGTTGTCCTTTGAGACAAGCGGGCAAGGGAGTAGTTTTGCTGGTACACATGGCGGGAGCGAGCGCTCGCTGCCAGGAAGTTTGAATGCCGGGTAGGGATACTCCTCTCCCTGGCTACTCCTCCGCAGGAGGAGAGAGGGTGCCATCGGGGATCGTTTGGGATGGTTCGTTGTGCTAACTTCCGGGCAGTGCGGAGGGTGTGAAAAAACGTTGCGGATAAACTCGATTAACAGAAAGAAGATTATTATGGCAGTGAAAGTTGCAATCAATGGTTTCGGCCGTATCGGTCGCCTCGTGTTTCGCGCCATCGCGGAGCAAGGCTTAATCGGCAAGGAAGTGGAAATCGTTGCTGTCGGCGACATCGTACCTGCGGACAATCTGGCATACCTCTTGAAGTATGACTCGACCCAAGGCCGATTCAATGGCGAAGTCACTTCAAAAAAATCTGCCGACAACAGACCGGAGGACGATATTCTGGTCGTCAACGGCCGCGAAATTAAAGTTGTCAGCGCAAAGACCCCGTCGGAATTACCCTGGAAAGCGCTCGGTGTCGACATTGTCATTGAGTCCACCGGCCTTTTTACCGACGTAGAAAAGGCCAAAGGCCACCTCGTGGCAGGTGCCAAAAAAGTCATCATTTCCGCCGTGGCCAAGGGCGATTGCCCGATGATCGTGATGGGCGTGAATGAAAACATATACGACCCAGCGCAACACCATGTCATTTCCAACGCGAGTTGCACAACGAATTGCCTCGTGTTGCTGGTTCACGTTTTGCTGAAAGAAGGCTTCGGCATCGAGGAAGGATTGATGACGACCGTTCACAGCTACACGGCCTCGCAAAAAACGGTGGACGGCCCGAGCAGAAAAGATTGGAAAGGCGGCCGCGCAGCAGGGATTAATTTAATTCCGTCCACGACCGGCGCAGCCACAGCGGTCGGCCTTGTGCTGCCCGAAGTGAAAGGCAAATTGACCGGCATGTCGTTCCGCGTGCCGACGCCGACAGTTTCTGTCGTTGACCTCACGGTCAAAACTGCAAAGGAAACGAGCTACGCAGAAATTTCCGCCGCGATGAAAAAGGCCAGCGAGACTTATCTCAAAGGCATGCTTGGCTACACCGAGGACGAAGTCGTCAGCAGCGATTTCATTCATTGTCCCCTGTCTTCGATTTTCGACGCCGGTTCCGGCATCGAACTGAACAAAAAGTTTTTCAAGCTCGTGGGTTGGTACGACAACGAATGGGGTTATAGCTGCCGCGTCGGCGACCTTATCAGACACATGATTAGAAAAGGCGCGTAATCAGCCGAAAATTCTCAAGTGATTCCACTTCTGACCCGTATTGACGAGTTTTTCTTGGTTTTACTTGGATTTTTGCTATTTCACTAATGCTCTGAATGGAGTTTGCAGACTGTGCCCATCTGTGGCGGGTTTAATTAAACCCTTTGTTTATTAGGGTTTGCTCACACAATGGACGGCCACTGTCAGCAAAAGTGTCAGTCACGGGGCGAATGGTAAGACAATTCGCCACTACTGTTCAAGACTTGCTGAAACTTCGCCACAACGCGCGTTCACAAACGCCGTTGAAACAGGACTGGTATCTCGAATCAGAGAAAGCCAGTTATGCACGGTGATCTTCAAGGTATGAAGAACTATTACTTTTCAGGCCTAATTTGTGAAACGGTGAATTGCCTCGTCGGCGTTATCTTGAAATGAAGTATTTTTCAAAGCAGTGAAAAAAGTGCTCTGGTCAACCATCTCCCCTGATAACTTACCCTCTTTACTGGCATAAAAAACGCCGCTTTTATACCGCTCATCCGAAATGCCATCTACAAAGCGTTTTGCGCCGACTTCCAGCTTATGCACCATTTCACTCATCAATGGGAATACAATAGGCATCATCACATATTTCAGCATTATCCGCATTGGCAAGGGAAGAGCATCCGGCGCCAGAGTGCCTTTTGTGTTCCCTGGACTCACAACAACGAACTTGAGGTTGGGATACTTCCTTGCCATGGATAACGTCCACACGGTTTCCGCATATTTGACATATGCGTATGCTTGCAATGCGTTAAACTTTTTACCGAAATACGATCCATCAAGAATAGCAGCAAACTCATCTACGGAAGAAGTCTTCATGGAAACTGGTTTTACTCCGAGCATCTTTACACCCGGCACAGCTTCCGCACTAACTGATAGAACTGCTTTCCTTAGCTTATCGCGTTTAATTAATTCATCCACTAAAACGACATTGCCTAAAATATTCGTAGCGGATAATTCATTCATACCGGAAGGCGTAATTTTCGCGGCAGTTTTCCCGACTACTCCACCCGCATTCAAAATGACCGCATCAACGGGTTCTTTTATTTTTTCCACGGCCCTTCTTACAGAATTTACATCCGTAACATCGCCAATAATAATTTCAAAAACCTTTTTCCCGGTTTTCGCCTCAAGGTCTTTTTTTGCTGCCTCCGCTCTGCCTTGATTTCTACAAAAAATAATTACCTTTTTTGTTTCATTTTTAAGAGCCAACTGTCGGGCAGTCTCTTTTCCAAGCCCGGCGTTTGCTCCGGTGATTAAAATACTTTCGTTCATTGTTTCTGTCCTTTTCAGGTTGTTAATTGTAGTCCTCAATAAATATGGTTTTATAGTTGAGACCATCCTCCATCCACCGGAATCTCAGCGCCGGTTGTAAAGGTCGCATCGAACGCGAGGAAGAGGACGGCCTTGGCGATTTCCTCCGATTTCCCAAAGCGCTTCATCGGGATCATGCCGATTGTCTTCTCCCTAACCTGAGAGAGCACGTTATTGTCGGGAAAAACTTTGCCGAGGATCGGCGTGTCGATGGGACCGGGTGTCACCGCGTTGACGCGAATTTCGCGAGGAAGCAACTCGACGGCGAGCGTCCGAGCGAGTGAGCGCAACGCGGCCTTTGCGGCTCCGTATGTGGCTTGTCCTGGCAGTCCCTTGACGTTGGCGACGGAGGTCGTGAGGACGACAGCGCCTCCCCGGTTTATTAGCGGCGCGAGCTTCTGCACTGCAAAAAATGGGCCCTTGGCGTTCAGGTTGAACATCTCGTCGTAGATGGCCTCGGTCACGTTCCCGAGAGGCGTCGGAATGCTGAACCCGGCGCTGATGGAGAGCAGATCGAAGGTGCCGAACTCAGCCTTCACTTGAGAGGCGAGGGCGTCGATGTCTGTCAGCGACCGGGCGTCGCTCGAAACAACGAGAGCGTCCTTTCCAATTTTTTTCTGCGCCGATTCTAGGCCGGCCTTCGAGAGACCCGTCACTAGAACACGCGCACCCCCAGCGAGGAGCATCTTCGCCGTGGCAAGCCCCATGCCGCTGGTGCCGCCGATGATAACGGCAACCTTGCCACTAAATTTCTCGTCACTGGTTTCTGTTAATTTTTGCATAATTTTCTCCATGTTAAGATTCATTGTTTCTGCTTATTCTTAATTGTAGCAGTCGCGACAATATGGATGGGCGGCTGCGCTTGTCAAATAAATTCTTTTGCACTCGCTACAAAACAGGGTAAATGTATGGATATGGCGAGAACACTTGAATTTGATTACACGGACGCTCTGGATAAGGCCATGCGCTTTTTCTGGAAATTTGGTTATGCCGGAACATCCCTGCGTCCCCTGTTGAAAGTCATGGGCATCGGGGAAGGCTCTTTCTACAACAAGCTCAAGAGCATGGATTCCGCTTATTTGGAATGCCTGAAACACTACAACGCCACCGTCGGACAACGACGCGGGAAGGCCTTTTTTTCGGCACCGACGGGACGGGCGGGAGTGCGAGCGCTCTTTAATGAGATACTCAATTGTTTGGATAATCCCCACACGCCGTCGAAAGTTTGTCTCATGGCAGCCAGCCTGACTCGCGAAGTATTGGCGGAACCCAGCTTAAAAAAGTTCGTTCAAGAAGAAATATCAAAGATGTCGGAAGCCATGATTGCTCGGTTGAAAGCTGACCAGCAAGCGGGGCTGCTGCCTCCCGACTTTGATCCAGCAACGGTCGTCCCGATAATCATAACTTACATACAAGGACAGTGGCGAATGGCTCTGATGTCCTATAACCGCCCCCAATTTGAAAAGCAGATAGACGTTTTCTTGACGGGGCTAGGACTCTAGTCAGACCGTGATTTTTGCTGCTAGGCCGCCTCCTGATACATTTTTGTGATCACGCCACACGGCTTTTCTGATTGGCACAGTGAAGTCCCCGCCCGTCCGCGCAATAAGAAAATCGGTTCCCCCTCAAGGTTGCCCCCAATTTCCCCGGCGCGCGAGACTGCGAAAACTCAATTCCCCTTGAAAGAGCTACGCCTTGAATGTTTCGCAGACTCGCGCTTGCCCGCCGCCGTTCCATTGCATTGCACTTGCAGCGGCGAAATTCACAAGCGAACCATTCCCCACCGTCCAAGCGGCACAAGCAGCCGCTCGCTTTCAGCGTGGGCAAGCCACCGCGCAGCCTGTGCCACTTGTCCTTGCCATGTGTGTCTGACATTTGACCGTCCGTGTTCCGCCATGCGCCTTTAGGCTTGCCCCATCCCCGCCAAACCACGGCTCCCGGCTACATCCGGCCAGCCAAAAGTCAGAGCAGGCCGGAATTGAGCCTTTGGCGACCCTGCGGGGCTAGAGGATTTTGGTTAGTGTTTTGGGTCATGGCGCGTTTTTTAAGGGGAGCGCCGTCTTCGTTTTCTCCGTAGTGCGCTTGCTGCTACGCCATCTTTTTCAAACTTCTAATTCCCGCTATCGCGGGGCGTTTTATTTCCTGCGACGAAGGGCATGGGCCACGCCAGCGAGACGGCTATCAGGTAACGCCGAAACTTTCGCTGTCAGTCCCTATGAATACCGAGTGACCGCTTTGCGTGAATGCCTCACGCCGGAGAACTTATCATCGCATTCCGCACCAGCCGCGATAGGCATTGCGGATCTTGTCATCTAAAATGGCCGGCTCGATCGCTGGTCTGGACGGCTGGCTTTCACGCCCACAACGTTCGCCGGCCATGGAACGGCCATCGATTGACGGCGCAGTGATCGCTTTGGCGCGAGAAAACATGAAATAAGGGCCGTGGCGCCTGGCAAAGCGCGAAAGTTCGGGTTTCGTTGATGTTGGATGGGAGCCGATACTCTCTTCTAAAATCACCACCAACGTCACATCCTTGATCTGCCTGCTCTTGACCCAGCGTTCCAGCCAGTCCTGCAGCCAGAAGGGGGGTGATTGGGCGCAGCGACCCACGAACATAATCAAATGTGCATGCGAAGCATCCGCCAGCGCTTCGTCGGCAGTCGGTGGGAATCTCAACAGGTCTGCCCGCCACGGCCTGATGTTCAATTCCATAGCCAGATTTGCATGCTGCGCCGAATCCAAGAGCGTGGCGTTTGCTGTCACCAGAGACAAGAAGTTGTCGTAAATGATCAATGCATTTATGTCTGAAATGAGTGTGGCGAACGGTTTGGGGAGTTTAAACATATTGAATGTTCTCCGTGGCTTGTTTGGATCAGTTGGTAATTTGTCCGATGGCAAGTGACGGCCGCTTTTCCAGGTTTTCCCAGCCTCCGCCGAGCGATTTATAAAGCGCGATGAGATTTGTCGAAACCGCGCGTTCGCTTTGGACCAGTTGATCCTGGGCCTGATACAGCGAGCGTTCGGAATCCAGCACATTGATAAAATTGGCCAGACCGTTCGCATATAGTTTGTTGGCCAGAAGCAAGGACTCCTGGCTGGATTTCACCGCCTCCTCTAGCGAACGTCGGCGAATTTGTTCGTTCGCATAGGTGGTTAGGCCGTTTTCCACTTCCTCAAAGGCCATCAGAACCGTTTGTTCGTAGGCGGCGAGGGCCTGCTCCTGCCGCGCATTTTTTACCCGGATATTTGCGCGAATGCGCCCGGCATCAAAAATATTCCACTGAACGGTTGGGCCAATGGACCAGAATTTGCTTCCAGCCGAGAACCAGTCACTCGCACTGACACTTTGGAATCCCGCCGCACCGGTGAGTGAGAACTTGGGAAACAAATCCGCCGTGGCCACCCCAATCTCTGCGTTGGCGGCGGCCAATTGCCTCTCCGCCTTCCGCACGTCCGGCCGGCGCAGAAGCAGTTCGGAAGGCAGGCCAACTGGCACGTCGGGCGGAGCCGTTGGGATGGGTTCCGCCGTGGACAGTTCAATCGTTAATGCGCCGGGGGGTTGCCCCAACAAAACCCCCAACCGGCGGATGGAAGCTTGGAGTGAGCTCTCCAGGGTCGGAATATCGGCCCGCGTGGTGGCCAGCAACGTGGTGGCCTGCTGAACGTCAAGGTTGCTCGCCAGACCGTTGGTGAAACGGTCCTGCGTAATGGCCACATCCTGCTCCTGGGCTGCAATATTTTCCCGGACAATCGTCAGTCGCCGCTGATAACCGCGTGCTTCCACATAATTGCGCGCAATTTCACCGAGCAGGGTCACCAGCGTGTCGCGCCGGTCGAATTCGGCGGCGGCCACCTCCGCCCGGGCCGCCTCGGTGGCCCGGCGCGTTCCGCCAAACACATCAAGTTCCCATGCGGCATCAAAGCCCGCCTGATAGACATTGTTTTGAAAAGCACCGGAAGGTATCGAGAACGCGCCAAACAGGGGTTGGTGTTTGCTTTGCTGCTGGCGCTGGTAAGAGCTGGAAGCATCCGCCGAGGGCAGCAAATCGGCGGCCACGATGCCATATTGCGCCCGCGCCCCCCTCACCCGCGCCTGGGCGATTTGAAGATCAAGGTTTGAATTTACGGCGCGGTTAATCAGAGAATCCAGTTCGGCGTCGTGAAAACTTTCCCACCACGCCGCTGACGAAGCTGATGTGTTTGTTTCGCCGCCGGATAGTGGTTCACTCCATTGCTTTGGCGCGCTGACTGCCGGTTGTCGATAGTTGGGGCCAACGGCACAACCGCCAACCACGACTGCCAGCAGCACGATTAACCAAGAGCGATTCAGTTTCATAAGTGTTTTTCGTTCAATGCACGCCCGCCGACGCGGGAGCCTTGGTTGTTTTAATCCGCTTGAACATCAATGATCCGACGAGGCCGGCCAGGGACACCAACGCGAAAAAGCGAAAGCCATCCAAGTAAGCGAGGAGATTGGCCTGGGTGAGAAGTGTTTGAAGCATCGAGCCCAGGGCTTGCTGGTGCGCAGCCACCCTGCCGCCGTGCGTGGCAAAAGTCGTGGTCAGCAACTGGAGGCTGGATTGATAAGTGGCGTCGTAAGGTGTAAGTCTGGCCACGAGCATGGATTGATGCGCCTGAGCATTGCGCTCATTGAGCGTTGAGACTAGCGAGACGCCAATGCTCGCACCCACATTGCGCATGAGATTAAAGATGCCCGTGGCGTTGCCTATTTCTTCACGGCGAAGCGCCCCGAAGGACAGGGTCGCCAATGGGACGAATATGAACCCCCCGCCAAAGCCTGTGAAGAAAACGGGCCAGAACAATGACCCAGGCGAAACCTGAAGCGAGATGCTGGCCAGCACGTAAGATGCGGAGCCATAAATCAGAAAACCAGCCGCAACGAGGAAGCGCCCCTGAATTTTACCAACCAATCTTCCCGCGAGCAGGATCGAAACCAAGGTTCCCACTCCCCGGGGAGCCATGGAATAGCCGCTGAGAAGCGGAGTGTAACCCAAGAGCGACTGTAGAAACAACGGTATGATTGCCGTTACGCCGTACAAGGCCACCCCGGCAAGGAGCATCAGCGACACACCGAGACCGAAGTTGTAATTCTTCAATACCCGCAGGTTTACAAATGGCCGTGCCACAGTCAGTTCACGAACGAGGAATACGATCAAACCAACGGCCGCGAGGAGCGCCATGAGAATGATGAAACGCGAACCAAACCAGTCCTCCTCCTGACCTTTGTCGAGCAACACCTCCTGACAACCCAGCCAAAGGGCCATGAATCCAAAGCCGACCATGTCCAATCGCGGCGGTCGGGCGTCGCGGATCCAAGGCGGGTCAAAGATAAAACGTTGCATGAGCATTACGGCGATGACGCCGACCGGGATGTTGATGAAGAAAATCCAGCGCCAACTATAGTTTTCCGTAATCCAACCGCCGAGCACGGGGCCGATAACCGGAGCGAGCACGACGCCGAGCGTATAAAGGGCCATCGCTTGACCTTGCTTCTCTTTAGGAAAACTTTCAAACAAGATGGCTTGGGCAATGGGTTGCATGGCACCGCCGCCCGCACCCATGATGACTTGCATCAGGAGCAACATCGGCAAACTGGTCGCCAAACCCGAAAGGAAGGATCCGACTGTAAAAATAATCACGCACGTCATGAGGAAGCGTTTGCGGCCAAATCGCTGGCCGAACCAGGCGGTGCTCGGAATGACAATGGCATTGGAAATCAAGTAACTGGTCAGCACCCAAGTGGACTCATACGTGGACACCCCAAGACTGCCAGCAATGTGACTCAAAGAAACATTGGCGACAGTCGTGTCCAGCACTTCCATGAATGTCGGCACCATCACCACTAGCGCGACCAACCACGGATTTATTTTGGGTTGCGAGTCGTTGACGTTCATGGCTTCAGATGTTCGGAGGAATCCAATTATTTAACCCGAACTTGCGGCATCACCGACATCCCGGGGCCCAGCACATAATTGGCAGCGGAGGCGTCATCAATCACAATTTTGACCGGCACTCGCTGGACAACCTTGACGAAATTGCCCGAGGCATTTTCCGGCGGCAGCAGACTGAAACTCGCCCCGGACCCGTGCTGAATGCTGTCCACATGACCGCTAAACTTGATTCCCGGATAAGCGTCCACGGTTGCCTCGACCGGTTGGCCGGCGCGCATGTCGGTTAACTGGGTTTCTTTGAAATTGGCGACAATCCACACCTGGCGCGGCACCATGGCGAACAGCGCCTGCCCCGTTTGCACGTAGGCGCCCGCCTCCACGCTGCGGTGGGTCACAAAACCGGATTCTGGCGCGGTGATCCGGGTGTAGGATAAATCCAGTTGCGCCTGCCGAAGGAGGGCCTCGTTCATCTTAACTTCCGCAGCGGCCGTTTGCAGATTTGCCCGGTCCAAACCGACGAGAGCTTCTGCGGCGAGTTCCTTGTTGCGGGCCACCTGAACTTGGGCATCCGTCGAGTGCGCCCGCGTGGCGGAGAGATCCAATTGACTCTGCGAGACGGCGAGACGGCCCACGGCCTGATAGCGTTTTGAATCCGCCGCCGCCTGCTCAGCTTCGGCCTCGGCGGCGATAATGCTGGCTTGCTCTTCGCCCACCTTCGCCTGGTCCACCGTGAGTTGCGCGTTCGCTTGGGCGATCTGGCTTTGGGCTGCCGCGAGTCCGGCTTGTGCCCGTTCAAGTCTGGCCTGATAATCACTTGGATCAATTTCCAACAGCAAATCACCCTGCTTGACCTCCTGATTGTCACTCACCAGCAACCGCGCTACCCGGCCATCCACTTGCGAGGCTACGGGGGTGACCTGCGCATCGATAAAGGCGTCATCGGTGGACTCGTAAGGCGCGACGAACCGCAAATAATATACGCCCACTACCGTCCCCACAATCAGTATGACCACACCGACGCAGATCTGGAGGAGTATGGGGTTCGCGGGTTTTGGGATGGTGGCAGGCAGGCGTTTTCCATCAGCGGGAGGCGCTTCCTCCCCCGAATCTGTCTGGCCAGCCACAGGACGGTCAGGGCGGATTTCGGAAGTCCCTGCGCCATTGGGCGAGAGCGGGTCATTGGTTTGGGTCGTTGGTTTCATCTGCTAGTTTGTGCTTCGAATTGTTTGCAATTTCATCACTCCTTTGCACTTGCCATGCCAAACGATAAAACAAATTGGAAACCAATTATTTGCAATGGTTTATGTAATGTTTTTATTATTGCCAGAAATAACGATATTTCATAATTTACGAAATATCGCATCTTAATTTGTGGAATTACAACTGCCTGCGCCCAGGAATTTCGGTTGAAAGCCCGGTCGTGGAGGACAACCCCGGAGGTTGCTTCCAGAGGCTAATAAATTTAAAGTAATATGAGGAACCTGCCGCCAGATTATCAGCCTGATTTGGAGTCTGCCAAGTACCGTCTCCTTGAGCTCGCTCAAATTCGTTCGGTGGACGACATATTGCAGTATGTGGTCGATGGTACCCGTAACCGGCCGCATAGTGCTCTGGTACAGATTTGGTTGGTCGACAAATGTGACCAGCAGGAGTTTTGTCTCCAACGATCGGGGTGTGTCCTCCAGACAGCTTGTCTGCATCTGGTGGCTCAGGCCGGGCCAGCATTGGACGGATCCGACAAAGGTGGATCAGAAAGGGAGGGCGACTTTCAACGTATCCCTTTTGGCTGTCAAACCATCGGAGGGATTGCCGCCAGCGGGCAACCGGTGGTGGTCACGGACGTCAAACCAGATGCCTCGTGCCTGGCCCATTTGGCGCCGTTCCAGCGTCAGGACATTTCCTATTTCAGCGGCCAGCCAATCATTTTTCATGGTCAGGTGCTCGGTGTTTTAGCCGTGTACACATACATTTCATTGCCCGACGAAGCGCAGGTTTGGGGGCGACTATTTGCGGACCATATCGCGGTGGCGCTGATCAATGCCCGGGCCTTTGAGGAAAACAATCGGCTCAAAGCGCAACTGGAACTGGAAAATAGCTATTTGCGCGAGGAAGTCCGCGAGGCCAGAGCCTTCGGCAGCATTGTGGGCGAAAGCAGTGCGCTTCGACAAAATCTGCACCAAGTGGAAATGGTCGCGCCCACCGATGCCACCGTGTTGATTCTTGGCGAATCGGGGACCGGCAAAGAACTGGTGGCGCGCGAAATTCATCAGCGTAGCAGTCGTGCCAAATATCCATTGATCCGCGTCAATTGCGCCTCCATTCCCAAGGATTTGTATGAGAGCGAGTTTTTTGGCCATGCCAAAGGAGCGTTCACCGGTGCGATCAAGGACCGTGCCGGTCGTTTTGAAGCAGCCGATGGCGGCACGTTGTTTCTTGACGAGGTCGCGGAAATTCCGCTGGAGTTGCAAAGCAAATTCCTCCGGGTCTTGCAGGAGAAACAATACGAACGGGTCGGCGAGGAAAAGACCCGATCGGTCAATGTGCGAATCATCGCCGCCACCAACCGTCCCCTCAAAAAAGAAGTGGACGAAGGCCATTTTCGCCAGGATCTCTATTATCGTCTGAATGTCTTTCCGATTGAAATCCCCCCCCTGCGTCAGCGTCAGGGCGACATTCCACTGCTGACTGCTCACTTTCTGGAACAAGCCGCCAAACGCCTGAAACTGCGGTTGCCGCGTTTGACTAAGGCCCACGTCACGGAACTGCAAAGTTATGACTGGCCTGGCAACATCCGTGAACTCCAAAACGTCATCGAACGCGCGGTGATTCTTGCCCAGAACCGGGCTTTGCATTTCGATTTGCCGTCGACGAAAAGCCCCACAATGATATCGCCTCCCACGCCGGACAGGACGGCGACAACTGAAGCTGGCCAGATTCTCACCGATGCGGAACTGCGGCGGCGCGAGCGCAACAATGTCATGGCGGCCCTGACCCAGGCCAGTTGGAAGATTCATGGTCCTGGTGGTGCCGCTGAGTTGCTCGGCCTCAATCCGACCACACTCATCTCACGCATCAAGAAATGGGGCCTTAAGCGACGCCCCTAAAACCGTGGCATTGCTTCCGATGAGTGAACCCAGCTCTTTTCTGACAAACGAAACTTCATAGTTCAGCAACGAGATTCTGCAGGTTTGCGAATCATCGCAATTCCCTTCTGCGGTCTCCTCAGGCTGGGTATCCCATTGATTTGCAATGCTTTTTCACCGTGGCCGGTACTTGGCACGGCCTCTGCATTGCAGGGTCCATACCCGGTCCAAATGGTGCCGGCCAAGCGAATGAAGGCCAAAAAGAAAACATGTCCCCGACTGGTTCCCATCACTGCCGAGCAGTCCTTTTGCGAACTGGACGAGAGTCTGGCCAAGACTGGGACGAAACTCGAAGAACTTCCCAATTTTTTAGGGATAATGGCTCATTCTCCGGCCGCCTTAAAAGCCTGCCTCTTATTTGAGCAAGCACTCGGCCAGGGGCGGCTCACGCCTCAGCAGCGCGAACAAATCGCCCTGGCCGTAGCTGAAATCAACGGGTGCAGTTACAGCCTCTCGATGCACTGTGCCCAAAGTAGAAACCTTGGCATGAGCGAGGAGGAAATCCGCCGGGCCCGAAAGGCCACGGGGGCGAACCCGCAGATCAGAGCCATGCTCCGATTCGCCCAGGCCATTGTCCTCCAACGAGGCGAGATCAGTACGGGTGAGTTCCAAGCGCTGCGCTCGACGGGTTTCACGGACGCCCAAATCATTGAAATCATCACCATTATAGGCCTGAACATCTTCACCAATTATTTCAATATAACCGTCTGCACCGAGGTTGACTTTCCACTCGTCATGCCTGGAATGGAAGCGCCTAATCCTGTCAATATCCGCCCTCAGGACGCCACGCCTGACACCCCCCGGACGGTCAACGGTGAGAACCATCGAACTTCGCCCATGAAATTCTTATGAGCACCGAGGATCTGGTCGCGCCAGCCACAAAAAATAGGATTTGTCATGTCTATAGGCGTAGCGTCGGAGACCACTGCTTCGCATAGCCGACCAAACTAAGCCGTAACCATGCAGTTGAAACAAACCGTAACCACGGATGGACATAGATGGACGCGGATGCGGAGAAGTTCCCCGGCCGGAAGAACCGAGGCACCAATCGGTGTTCGATGAGACATGAGTTGGAACGGCTTTTCCCTCGGCTTTTATCCGTGTTAATCCGTGCCCATCCTAAAGAAAGTTGTTAAAACCCTTGCAAACAAAGGGTTTCTTGAAACGGTGGACGGCCACTGTCAGCAAAAGTGTCAGTCACGGGGCGGACGGTAAAACAATCCGCCAAAGCTGGCTAGAACTTCGCCACCACTGGCGTTCAAAAACGCCGTCGGTAACAGTCTGTTTTCTCGTTCAGACGCACCGCGTATGAAAACGAGATACATCCTAATCCGCCGCGACAACGGCGTATTCTACCATTCGCGACATTCTCATCTATACCGCGCCAATCGGCCTTCTTTCTCGTCGAACAGCGAGCGGCCCGATCGAGAATTGAAGCACCAACAAAATAGTTAAATCGGTCTCCACACAGATCACCCATTCACATTGCCGACACATTCACATTGCCGACTTGACGAACGTTTCAAATAGACCAAACTCGTTTTCGCAGACAAATAAAACGAGCTGATTACTTGAGCAACCCGAATGCGATCATGAAGAGGAGAATTCTTTCAGTCTGCAGGCTGACTTTGCCATTCGTTGTCATGATTGCCCGTGCTTCGGTCGCCCAAGTTCCCGCAACCACGGCCCAGCCCAATGCCAATCCACCTCCTGGATCGGGCCAGTTAAGCGTTCGCGCGCAGGCGGATCTCGAACGTCGGATCGCCAGTTATCAGAGCAAACCATACCATCTGGTGGTCGAGGATCAAGGCGACCGGTGGCTGCTCATGGAGTATGTTCGAGAGTCCCCTGCATTGACCGCCGAAATATGGAATGCTGATGCCATCATTCCACCCGGCGTCGGCGGCACCGATCTGCTTTACATGGGTATCCAGACAACAGGAGCCTCTCCCACCTGGACGGTCACCACTTATCCGCTCAACCCAAACCGCAAGATAGCTTGCAGCCAGTTCCCCGCAGCAGCCGACTCGCTGTCGACGCTCCAGGCCAAGATTCTGTACCATGTGCATATAAGCCGGAGCCACATCGAACCGGGGTCTCCGGTGTCACCTGTTCCTCCCCTGTCGTTCGCCGAACGCCGTTTGGAGCTTTCAAACACCCGGATTTTTGACTACAAATCGTTCGAATTTCAATGGTGGCTGAAACAGAACAACCTCATCAAATCCGAGCGTGAGACGACCTTGGCCTTCGCCGCCCGAGTCGGTGGTTTTATGCGGCGATCGCGAAGCTACAAGGCACCATACCAGTACGAGCCGTTGAGCAAGCTGACGACCATGCCCACGGGAGAGTGCGGAATGCTGTCAACCATCTATGCCGGCATAATGCGAGCCAACAACATACCCGCGCGAATCCTCTCTGGAGACTGGCTTCCGGATTTCTCGCACCATAGCCGGCTACAGTTCTATGCGGATAATATAGGATGGGTGCCGGTCGATGGGTCTGGTCTCACCGCCGGGCCGGAAAATGTATGGCTGATCGCCATTGGTACGCAAAACGCGCTATTTTACACCGACCAACTCGACTTCGAATATTCGTTCGACGGGAGACCCGATCAATGGGGATCTTCTTCCATGGTTGTGCATCCGCGTCAGTTTACGGGAAGCGATCGTGGCGCTGTCGAGAAAGTGACGTGGAAGATTCTCGAACCGGACGAGGCTCGCGCGCTTAAGGACATAGGATTCCAGACGATCGCGCTAAATGAAGTTGCCAACGGGATAACAAATCAGGTTAATCCCCAGCGTTAAGTACGCAGCCTCGAAGTCCGAGCCAATTCTGGCACCAACGGGTGGCCTTTCCGTGAGGAGGTTGTCAGTGATTTTGCCAGCGCCAAGGCTGAAAAGCAATGAAAAATACTGGCTAGCAATGACGAATTCATTTTGATTTTACAGGGGTTTTTGCTAATTAATTGGTGTTCTGAATCGGGCTTACAGACCGTGCCCATCCGTGGTTTAACTGCATCGTTCCGGCTAAGTGAACGCCTAGAGGGTATCGAAAAGTAAATTCTTGTCGCTCTTGATTGTGCATGATATTTCTTGTTTATGCACGGTTCATTGGGGACAACAAGAAAAACCGAGATCGAAAGTCGGCTACAGCATGGTCTGTCAGTCAGTGCCACTGCTCTTGCAAAGGAGTTCATGGTGTCTGAGGACGCCATTCGTCGAGACCTGCGAGCGTTAGCCGCCGAGGGCAAGTGCAAACGGGTTTACGGAGGAGGGCTTCCGATATCGCCTGGTGGAGTTCCGCTTGAACGCAGACTCTTGAATGATTCGAAAGAGAAGCGCGCTTTAGCCTTGGCCGCCCTTACCTTGCTGTCTGAAGTATCGACGATATTCCTCGACAGCGGCAGTACCAACTTGGCCTTAGCCAGAGAAATGCCACCCGATCGCTCTCTTACAATCGCCACGAATTCGATCTTAATTGCAAGCGCCCTCCTCGAGCGGAAGAATTTCAAAGTCATCGTCCTGGGAGGAGAGATCGAACGTGAAACCGGAGCGTCGATTGGGCTGTCGGCGATCCGTGAAGCAGAACGATTGAGCTTTGATCTGTGTTTCCTCGGAGTTTGCGCCGTTTCCGTGTCTCTGGGAATTGGCGCGTTCCACCTGGCGGACGCCGAATTTAAACGCACACTCATTGCCAGAAGTGATCGCACCGCAGCGCTGGTCACTCGGGACAAAGTTGAGACTCGCGCACCGTTTCAAGTGGCCGCGCTCGCAGTCCTTGACCATCTTGTTCTTGAGGGCGGCACATCTGAAGAGATCGTTTCGACCTTTTCCACTGCTGGCCCCAATGTAATCGTTGCGCAATCCCCGGTTGCGTCTGGTTCGACACAGCTGAGAGCGGGGATTTCATGACCGAGGCTGTGCATCAATCACGCGCGAAGCTCGCGACCAGGCTGGCATTTGTCGCCGCCGGGTTCGGTGTGGCCTGCTGGGCACCCTTGGTGCCTTTTGCCAAGACCCGCTGCCATCTCGGCGACGGCACTATGGGGCTGGTCCTGCTCCTCTTGGGCGCCGGTTCCATTGTGGCGATGCCGCTCGCGGCGAATCTGAGCGCGCGCTTCAGTAGCAAGCCGATCGTACTTTCGGGCGGTGTGGGACTGGCGGTCATATTGCCGCTCTTGAGCATCGTCTCGTCGCCGATCGCCCTTGGTGCCGCGCTGTTCGCCTTCGGGGCTTTTCTGGGATCGTTGGATGTTGCGATGAACTTGCACGCCGTGGAGGTTGAGCGCGCTTCTGAGCAGCCGTTGATGTCTGGATTTCACGCACTCTTCAGCATTGGTGGCTTTCTGGGCTCGGGAATGGTGACGGCGCTCCTTTCCTGGGGAATCGCGCCAGGCCCAAGCACAATACTTAGCTCCACTATTCTTGTCTCACTGATTCTTGCGACCCTTCCGCGCATGCTCTCGAAACGAGAGCGAACCAAACAACCTCTTTTTGCAATTCCGCGAGGTGTCGTGCTCGTCATCGCTGTCTTCGCGGCCATCTCATTTTTAGTTGAGGGCGCTCTCCTCGACTGGAGTGCGCTCTTGCTCGTCGGCGAACACCTCGTCTCGGCCGCGCACGGGGGGCTGGGATACATGCTTTTCTCCATCGCGATGACGTTAAGCCGTTTCGCCGGCGATGGCATCGTGGCGCGATTCGGGAACCAAATTGTGCTGACATTTGGCGGGGTGACCGCGCTCCTCGGGATGTGTGGCCTCCTCCTCGCGCCCGTCGCCTGGATCGGGCTGGTCAGTTTCGTCTTTGTGGGTCTTGGAGCCGCAAACATCGTGCCTATCTTGTTCAGACTCGCGGGTACGCAACACACCATGCCCAAGGGGTTGGCCGTTGCGGCCCTCACCACGGCGGGTTACGCGGGCATGTTGGCGGGGCCGGCCGTCATTGGCTTCTTGTCCAAGGAGATCGGCTTGCACAGTGCATTCTGGTTTCTGGCCGCCCTCCTGGCGTGTGTGCCGATCTTCGGCAAATTTTTGACGGTCGAAAAGCCTCACTGAACGATCATATGAATGAAAATTCCAGTGGCCTTCAATCCAAACCGCGCTACGAAATCTTAGACGGATTACGCGGCGTGGCCGCACTGATGGTGGTTGCGTTTCACATTCTTGAGGCGCATGCCGCCAGTCCGGTGAGCCAGGTTATCAATCACGGCTACCTTGCGGTCGACTTCTTTTTCCTGCTTTCCGGATTTGTCGTCGGTTACGCGTATGATGATCGCTGGAGCCGGATGGGCCTGCGAGGATTTCTTGCGCGCCGTCTTATTCGACTGCATCCGATGGTCATAATGGGGTCCATCATCGGTGCGCTGGCATTTTACTTTGGCCAGGGCGAAATGTTCCCGTTGATCGCGAGCACGCCCGTTTGGAAAATGTTGCTGGTGATGCTGGTGGGCTGCACGATGGTGCCGCTCTTGCCTTCGATGGATATTCGCGGCTGGCAGGAAATGTATCCGCTGAACGGCCCGGCATGGTCACTGTTCTTCGAGTACCTCGCGAACCTGCTGTACGCCCTGGTGGTGCGGCACTTTTCCAAAAAATTGCTGGCCATGCTGGTGCTGCTGTCAGCGGCGGCAGTCGTCCACCTCGGATTGACGAGCCACGAAGGGGATTTTGCCGGCGGCTGGTCGGTGGACGGCCAGAATTTGCACATCGGATTTGTCCGGCTAATGTTTCCCTTCTTCGGCGGCCTGCTGCTGTTTCGTCTGGGGAAAATCGTTCGCATACGGCACGCCTTCTGGGTGTGCAGCGGACTGATCGTGGTGGTGTTGGCCCTGCCGCGATTTGGCGGTGAAGCGCATTACTGGGTGAATGGATTGTATGAGTCGTTGTGCATCATTCTGATATTTCCACTGATCGTCGCCCTGGGTGCGGGAGGAACTTTAGGCGGCAAGTATTCAGCGGGAATTTGTGATTTCCTGGGCCGGATCTCATACCCGATTTATATCACCCACTACTCGCTAATTTACATTTACACGGCGTATGTGCAGGACAGGAAGCTTTCGCTGGCTCAAACGTATCCATATGCCCTGCTCGTATTCTTTGGAAGCCTGGCATTGGCGTATGGGTGCCTGCGGTTTTATGACGAGCCATCGCGGGAATGGCTGAAGCGGCGGCTCATTCCGGTTAATGGCAAGGATCGGACACAGGTGCCGGGGGAAAACTCATCGGCGACAGAATGAACAATTGAAACTCCCATTTGGGAGGGCAATTTTAAAAGGCATCATCAAGCCTAAGCGATCGATTTGGTCGCAAACACGGCCTCTTGCAAGCTTCCATGTGCATTGGAGTAGGCCCAAAAAATCAAGAGGCCGGACTTTCGTCCGGCCTTTGTGGTGATAAGGTTTAAACGCCTTCACCCAGACGCTCAGAAGTGTGACGAGCCATTGGGGGTCGCTGTCCAGACCGCGTCACGAGCAAAACCCCTCTGCCAACCCTAAACGAACAGCGAAATCATTGCTTTCAGCAATGAAGACGCATCAACTGACGAAAGGTTAAATTTATTTTCGAGGTGGCCCTCTTGCCTCGACACCGTCCCCGGGACGATCCAAGTTGACATCATGGCGACCATGTACTACTCACCTGTGTAGTGATTAACGAATTGACCAAAAAGCAGCGCCAGATCCTGGATTTCATCCAGTCGGTCCAGCTTGCCGGCGATGTTGCGCCGACGTTGCGTGAGATCTGCGCTCATTTTGGCTTCAAAAGTTCAAAGGCGGCGGCTGATCATGTGGCGGCCTTGAAGCGCAAGGGCTTCATCGCGTGGGAGGCTGGCAAGGCACGTTCCTTACGTGTCATCTCCCCCTTGGGCAAGTTGCGCCGGCAAATTGTGGATATTCCCCTGTTCGGCTCCATACCAGCCGGGGCACCTCAAACTCGTGAGCAGGATGCCGAGGGCTGTGTTTCTGTGGATATTGCCACCATCGGCTATAAACCGACCCGGAATGCGTTTGCGCTGCGGGTGACCGGGGATTCGATGATCGGCCAGCACATCCTCAACGGCGATGTTGTCGTTTTGGAACATGGCCCGGAACCGCGTAATGGTCAGATCGTGGCCGCGCTCATTGATGGCGCCAGTACCCTCAAAACGTTCGTGATCAAAGGGGGAAAACCGTTCCTGAAAGCCGAGAATCCCAAATACCCCGACCTGATCCCGGCCCAGGAATTAATGATTCAGGGGGTTTTTAAGGCCCTGATCCGGAGAACGAAAGATTAACCGAGCCATGGACAGCGATTGTCCATGGCGTTGTGGTAGGAGTGGAAGGCTATGCGGACCATTGTTCATCTCGACGCTGATGCTTTCTTCGCTTCGGTTGAACAGGCCGCTGACACCCGCCTCCGAGGCAAGGCCATAGCCGTGGGGGGTGAAAGCCGGGGTATTATTGCCTCCGCTTCGTATGAAGCCCGGAAATTTGGCATCTACACGCCCATGCCCACGGCCCGAGCACGAAAGCTTTGCCCCAAACTCATCGTCCTCCCAGGCGATTATGAGCGTTACGAGCAGTTTTCTAGTTGGATGTTCGGATACGCCTATGATTTCACTCCCAATGTTGAGCAGACCTCCATTGATGAGGGCTACTTCGACATCACGGCCAACCGCAGCAAACCACCACTGGAAATTGCACATACGATCAGCCAGGCCATCCGTCAGTCACTGAAAATTACCGTCAGCGAAGGCATCGCATCCAACAAGCTCATCAGCCAGATCGCGTCCAAATTGAACAAACCAGCCGCGTTTCACACCGTGCCGGATGGCGAAGAAAGACACTTCCTGCATCCCTTGCTCAACAAGTGGTTACCGGGGGTTGGTCCCAAGACCGCCCTGCGCCTGAATGCCGCTGGTTTGGCGGAGATTGGACAGATTGCGGTTACCCCGGTGGACATGCTGGAACTGCTTGTCGGTAACCAAGCCCCGGGCCTGCGCCAGTTCGCCAACGGCATTGATGAACGCCCGCTAATTCCGGCGGGCGAGCCCCAAAAGACTTTCAGCCAGCAGGAAACCTTCAATGAAGATGTGACCGACGAGGAATACGTTGAGGCCGTCCTGAGACGCATGGCTGATCAATTATTTGCCAAAGTGCGTGAGGAGGGCCGGAGCGTTCGCACCCTGAGCGTCAAAGTGCGGTACAACGACCGGGACGAAAACCAGCGAGCGGTGAGTTTGCGGGAACCCACGGACCTCGAAACCGATATTTACGGGCGCCTTCATGGTTTACTTAAAGAAGCCTGGCAGAGGCGGGTGAGCCTGCGGATGGTGTCCTTAAAATTATCCAACGTTTATGAGGGCGTCTTTCGAACCGAATTGCCGTTGGAAACCGGATCCCGCAATCACGAGGCCCGTGAACGGTTGGCGTCGGTTCTGGATGAGCTTCGGCGTAACAAAGGTTGGTCGGTGGTCCTCCGTGGCCACGACTTGCGCCTGCGGGATGCACCCCGGGATATCGTCAACGACCGCGCGAAGCCTCAGCTCAAAATTCAGGTCCAGATTCGCAAGCCCGTTGGCCAACGAGCAAAAACTGCCGTCTATGTGCCGCTCCGAGTTCGAAGTCATTACACGTTTCTGGATTCGACCCTCTCGCCCACGGCGATCGTCGGTCTGGCAAAACAACACGGAATGGGATCCGTAGCGCTGACCGATATCGGTAATTTACACGGTGCCGTGGAGTTCGCCCAAGCGGCAAAACTAGCCGGAATCAAACCCATCTTCGGCACCGAATTACTGATCGATGGGCATCCGCTACTGCTCTTCGTCGAATCAGCCAAGGGGTATCAAAACTTGAACCGGCTTCTGACACTCAAAGCTGGCAAGAATCAGGAGGAGGGCGCGGTGGCAACACAACAACGCCTCCCCATCGCCACAGAACGACTGGCCGGGTTTTCCGAGGGGTTGATTGCGGTGAGCCCGGACCCACGCATTGAGGCTCTGTTTTCTGGCCGGTTCTATCAGATGGCGACCAAGCAGACCAAAAAGGGCCGCTTCCCTGCGGTTGCCTGTCCAGCCATCCATTACGCACTGCCGGGTGACCGGATGAAATATGACATCGTGCAGTCCATTCGCACCCTGACACTCCTTCGGCAGGAGCATCCAGAAAAACGTATGGACGGACGGCTTCATTTCCGGACTCCGGTGGAGATGGCGGCCGCATGTCTGGACCACCCTGAATGGCTGGCGAATTCCTTGGAAATATCGGAGCGGTGCAACTTTGATCTGCCCTTCGGCAAACCCCAGTTTCCCGCCTTTGTTCCGCCAGATGGTTCAACTCCCCATGATTTCCTGCATAAACTGGTTCTGGAGGGACTTCACCGGCGGTATGGAAGCCGAGCAGGCTCCTATAGGCCGCAAATTGAGCAGGAGTTGAAGATCATCACCGCAGTCGGATATGAGGAATATTTCCTCGTGGTTTGGAACATTTTACAGGACTGCCGACAGCAGGGCATTGATTGGATCACACGTGGCAGTGCCGCCGATTCGCTCGTGTGTTATTGCCTCGGAATCAGCGACGTTTGTCCCATCCGATTCGGGCTTTATTTTCGCCGTTTTCTGAATGAGGAACGCATGGCCTTGAACAAACTGCCTGACATCGACGTCGATTTCCCTCATGACCGCAAAGACGACGTCGTCAACATCATGTTCGCCAAGTATGGCCAGGAGCACTGTGCCGTGGTCGGCGGATTTTCCACCTTCCAAGCTCGCTCTGCGTTTGCGGAGGTGGCCAAGGTTCTTGGGATGGCAGACCGCGAAGTCAGGAAATTCACCCATCGGTTTCCATGGAGCTTCGGAGGCGGTTGGGTTCCTGATGAACCAACGCCCAGCGGTGGGGAGCGATTGCGTGATTTGCTCACTGCTAGCCCCGAAAATCATGACCTGCCGGTAAATGAAGAGCCCTTCAAAACTGCCATAGACATGGCGGAGTTCTTGGACGGCATGCCCCGTTACCCCAAAATGCATCCCTGCGGAGTCGTCCTTTCGCGCCAACCCATGCATAAGCTGACCCCCACGTTCGTGTCCAATAAAGGCTACCCCACCACACATTTTGACATGGACGCCGTCGAGGTCATTGGCCTGGTAAAAGTCGATGTGCTGGCCCAGGGCGGTTTGGCTGTGATGCGCGACGTGAAGGCATCGCTGACCCAACGTGGCATCACGGTGGACCTGAACGGGCTCGAACCGTGGGAAGATACACCGGTTTGGGAAATGATTGCCGGCGGCGGCGGGCGGGCGGTTCACCACATTGAAAGCCCGGCCATGACCGGTCTCTGCCGTCAGAGCAATGTGAAGGACATTGACGGCCTCATAGCCATCGTGAGCGTCATAAGACCGGGCGCGGCCAACCAAGGAAAAAAAGAGGCGTTTACCCGCAGGTATCAAGGCTTTGAACCGATCACCTATCCCCATCCATCTCTGGAGCCGGCATTGCGGGATACGTTCGGCCTTGTCGTTTACGAAGAACACATTCTGCTGGTTTGCGAGGCATTTGCTGGCCTTCCACCCGGGCGGGCCGACATACTGCGAAGGGCACTCAACAAACAAAAGCGCGCCGTGATTGCCGAGATTCACGAAGAGTTTGTGTTGTCGTCCACGTCTCGTGGCCATACGCCGGAGAAAATTGAAGAGGTTTGGGGTTTGGTCACTGGCTTCGCGGGCTATGCTTTTTGCAAAGCGCATTCGACGGCATACGGGGTCGAGGCGTACCAAGCTGCCTGGCTTAAACGGAATTATCCTGCTGAGTTCATGGCGGCTGTGCTGACCAACGGCAAAGGATTTTACGACCCTCTCGTTTATGTGTTGGAATGCCACCGCCTTAGCCTTCAATTTCTGCCCCCTTCTGTGAACGAACCCGGACCATCATTCGTTCCCCGTGGCAATTCGATCAGAGTTCCTTTGGTGCGCACCAAAGGCCTGACTGATCGCACAATGAAGCGACTGCTGGCCGAGCGACAACTGGCTGTGTTTACTTCGTTGTCAGATTTCTACGGGCGCGTGACCCCGGCGTCCGAGGAAATGGAAGCGATGATCCGAGCCGGTGGGTTAGACGAGTTCGGGCAGAGCCGAACACGGCAGTTCTGGGAAGCCCAGCACCTGATGAAATCTCAAATGAGGAACCCGAAATCAAAAGGCGTCCAGAATTTGGAATTTGAGTTCGATAAACCAGCCGACGTGGTCGAATCCTTTTTTCTGGATCCCGCCTGCCTGCTTCGTGAACCAACCCGTGCTGAACGGTTGGAAGCCGAAACCGAATTATTCGGCT
>Ga0302281_10000324_pt1 | contig 36830 bp, 33 predicted proteins | sample III_Fen_E1_2_FD_198762 | JGI IMG/M metagenome (GOLD analysis project Ga0302281, IMG submission 198762) | Peat permafrost microbial communities from Stordalen Mire near Abisko, Sweden - III_Fen_E1_2 | ecosystem: Environmental > Terrestrial > Soil > Wetlands > Permafrost | place: Sweden: Abisko...
CGGCGCTTCTCCTCAAGAACCTCAGCTGATAGTTTGCGTGCGTCAATTTTTTCTTCCATGCGCGCAGTATATCAGATAATCTCAATTGCCGGGTTAATAACTACAAAGAATCAGGCGTCATTGTTATTGTCATCGAGTTTAATACTGCCTGTTTTTGGAGTCTGGAGATTACCGTCTAACCCAAAAATTCAGCACCAAGCCAGGATTTTCGTGACAACTTCCGGGCAGCCGCAACATTTGCTCATGGTGTTTAAAGAAGACAAGCTGACTCCTCTTGGCAAGCTCCGCCAACGGCTTCAACACGGCCGCTGCCCATCCATCATCGAACTGGCCAAGCAGGTCATTTTGGACCACTGGCATTGGCTCTCGCGTCTTCAGGGCTCCCTGCTCTACCGCCGCTCTTCGCGAATCAACAGCTCGACACTGCTCGATTTGCCGGTCTGACGCAAAGGCACCGCGATCGCCTCAAGATCACCTTCCTGCGGCATCACCGTACCATCATGAGATATCCGCGCATTGATCGTGACATCGACGACACTGGACAATTTCATGGATGGCAACATGCTCTGGGAATCGTTCAACTCCACCGTAAAGGGCAGTTCGGCTGCACCTTTGCGTACTACCGCCAGCGGCATAGGCGGACCATTCTCGGCCTTGGCATATACAAATACCGTGTCGCCTGGCTGGATTTTGGCTTGCAGGGCCGGATCGACACTGACCTTGACGGTGACGCCAGCGGCAACAGAAACGTTACTCCGGGGACCTGCAGCCAGTTGTGCCCTGGCATCGGTCAATATCTTGTCAATTTCCTGGGTGGCGTCTGAACCCGGCGCACCTTGCTGGCTGTGGCTGGACTGCCAGAGTTCCAGGGCGCTGATTGCCGTAGCAAAGTCACCGGCGCGGTATGCCCCCACGCCGAGCAGGATCAGTGCTCCTTCATCCTGCGGATTCTTGGCCAGCACGGCCTGCAGCAGTTGCCTGCTCTGGTCGATAAGCTTGCCTTCGTTGGCAAAGATCAATGCCTGCGCATACGCCAGCTCAACATCGGAGCGATCAGGATCAAGCCGCCAGGCACGTTCCAGCGCCTGTAAGGCCTGACCGCCCATATTCACCTGCATATAGCCGATGCCGAGCAGAAACCAGGCACGGGCATCGTTGGGCTGGCTTTGCAGGTACAATTGCAGGGCGTGCACAAAGTCCGGCATATCTTGCGGAGCATCGGCCGGAGGCTGCCGGCCGGCAATGACATCATCAACCACCGGCGCCATCGTCCGGGACATCTGCCACAAGTCACTGAGCGCCGGGTTGTATTGCTCAAAATAGTAGAAGGCGAGTGCCCCCAGGGGCAATATGACTACAATCAGCAGGAACAAGCCCCGGACACGGGACTGCTGCTGTTGCGGCGGCGTAGAGTCGGCCAGACTCAGCAGATTGCGCTCGAGCTCGGCCTTCAGGCTGGCGCAGGTTTCGTCATCAATGCGCCCTTCCTGGCGGTCTTTTTCCAGCTCTGTCAGACGCTCGCGAAAAACCTGGGCGTTCAAGCTAAGTAGACTGCGTTCCTCTTCACGCAAAGGCCTTAACAGGGGGGCCGCCAGCAACAGGGAGGCGAGCAGAGCCAGCGCCAAGGCACACAGCCAGAACAACATCATGATGGAAATACTCGGGCAAACATCATTGGCGGTCAGCCTCTTTGAGTAGCGTGTGCAGGCGTCGGCGTTCCTCGGCCGTTATTGCCGGCGTAGGAGCCGGCGACCGCCGCAGGCGCCATATCAGAATGCCCGCAACGATCAGCAGCAACACAAACGGTCCGCTCCACAACAGCAGCGTATTGCTGCGCAGGGGCGGTTTATAGGTGATGAAGTCACCATAGCGGTCAACAAGGTAGGACTTGATTTCGGTATCGCTCTTGCCTTGCTGCATCAGCTGGTAAATGCGGTCCTTGAGGTCTTTGGCAATGGGAGCGTCAGAGCCCGCCAAATTGGAGTTCTGGCATTTCGGACAGCGCAGGTCTTCTATCAGCGCAGTAAAGCGCTGCTCGTCCTGCGGCGTCTTGAAGGTGTAGACATCAATAGCTGCCAGAGCGTGAATGCTCAGGCCAAAGAGGAGCAGAATTATGACGGACCATCGTCGCATCATCAGCTCCCAGCACTGGCTGGCAAGGGATTTCCCTGCTTCAAGGCGAAATAACGAGGGGCCAATTCGTTTTGCCAATGATCAGGATCCAGAGCACCGACATAACGGTAACGGATGCGTCCTTCCTTATCGACCAGATAAGTTTCGGGAGCACCGTAGACGCCCAGATCCAGGCCCAGGCTGCCTTGTTCATCAAAAACGGTATATTTGAAGGGGTCGCCATTATTGCTGAGGAATTGCAGGGCGGCGCTGCGGGAATCCTTGTAATTGACACCAATAATGGGCACGCCGGAGTCAGCCAACTGCTTGAGAGTCGGGTGCTCAGCCTGACAGGTCATGCACCAGGTAGCCCATACATTGAGCAATAGCACCTGACCTTTGAGATCATTCTGGGTAACGATATGCGAGGGTTCACCAAGCGTACTCAGCTGAAAAGCCGGCACCAGCTTGCCAATGCGGGCCGAGGGCAATTCGGAAGGGTCAGCACCCAGACGACTCCAGAACAAAACGACCAGTACCAGGAAAACCAGCAGCGGCAAACCAAACAGCAGATAACGTGTGGTCTTGCTCATGGCACGGCTTCTCCACCCTGCACTGATGCGGTGCGACGGGCACCGTTCATGCGATAACGCCGGTCCGATACTGCCAGTGCACCGCCCATAGCCATAATCAGGGCACCAAACCACAACCAGCGCACGAAGGGCTTGTAATACACACGCACGGCCCAGGCACCGTTATCCAGGGGCTCACCCAGAGCCACATAAATGTCACGCAGGATCCCACCATTGATGGCGGTTTCGGTCATGACGCTGCGCTGCACCAAATAGGTCCGCTTTTCCGGATACAGCGATTTGAAGAGACGACCATCAGCAAGAAGCACGTCGACCTGACCACGCTGTGAGATATAGTTGGGGCCCTGCACGCTCTGCACACCCTTAAACAGGAAAGTGTAAGGACCGACCGTGGTTGAGGCATCAGGAGCCAGCCGCACATCGCGCTCTACGCTATAAGCTGACGTCATTGTTATACCAATGATTGTGACCAGGATGCCGGTGTGCGCCAGTTGCATACCCCTATAGCTGCGCGACAGGCGCGCAAAGCCAGCCCACATCCCCTGCTGAGCGCTGGCCGCTTTCAGCCAGACATCGCGCAAAATGGAAAAGAACACCCAGAAACACAGGGTCAAAGCCAGCGCTACGCGCCAGCGCAGATCACCACCCACCAAAAGCGGCAGCAGCAAACCTGCCGCCATGGCGGCAGCGGCCACCCAACGCAGGGAGCGCAGTAACGGCGGCAGCGAATGACGCTTCCAGTTCACCAGCGGGCCCACACCCATAAATAACAGCAGAAGCAAGGTCAGCGGCACAAACAAGACATTGAAATACGGCGGACCAACCGAAATTTTTCCCAGATGCAGCGCGTCGGCCAACAAGGGAAACAGGGTGCCCAGCAATACCACCATGGTGGCGGTAATCAGCAGCACATTATTACTGAGCAAGAATATTTCCCGCGAAACCAGTTCATAACGGGATTCACTGCTGAAATTAACAGCCTTGATGGCAAATAGCAGCAGCGACCCGCCAATTACCACAACCAGTATGCCGAGCACAAACAGGCCCCGAGTGGGATCGGAAGCAAATGCATGCACCGAAGTCAGCACACCCGAACGCACCAGAAATGTGCCAAGCAGCGAAAGAGAAAAAGCAATGATGGCAAGCATCACGGTCCATGCCTTGAACACGCCCCGCTTTTCCGTGACTGCCAGCGAGTGCAGCAGTGCCGTTCCGGCTAGCCAAGGCATAAAGGAGGCATTTTCCACCGGATCCCAAAACCACCAGCCTCCCCAGCCCAACTCGTAATAGGCCCAGAAAGAACCGAGAGCAATTCCCAGGCTGAGAAAACACCAGGCTGCAATTGTCCAGGGACGCGACCAGCGGGCCCAGGCCGAATCCAGGCGCCCACCCAAAAGGCCGGCAATCGCAAAGGCGAAAGGTACAGAAAATCCGACATAGCCGGCATAAAGAATCGGCGGATGAAAAATCAGGCCCGGATCCTGCAGAAGCGGATTGAGGTCGTTGCCATCCATTGGGAAGTCTGGCAGTACGCGCGCAAAAGGGTTCGAGGTCAGCAGAATAAAAAGCAGAAACGCCACGCTGACCAAACCCATGACCGCCAGCACCCTGGCAATAGTTTCCGAAGGCAGGCTGCGCGAGAAAGTTGCTACGGCGGCTGTCCACCCACCCAACACAGTCACCCAGAGCAGCAGCGACCCCTCATGACCACCCCACACCGCCGAAATCTTGTACCAGACGGGCAACAATGTATTGGAGTTGTTGGCGACGTAATTCAGGGTAAAATCATTGTGCACGAAGGCGTAGGTGAGACCGAAAAAAGCCCCCAGCAGGCAGAGAAACTGCACATACGCCGCAGAGCGGGAGACCGCCTGGGCACGCCGGTTTCCGGTCCAGACGCCATAGAGAGGAACCAAGGCCTGCAACACCGCTACAACAAGCGCAAGCACCAGCGCAAAGTGACCAAGTTCAGCAAACATCAGAGTCACCTTTCAGGGCGCAAAGCAGCGAAAACAGGAAGAAACACCCTGTCGGGCAAGGCTGGCGCCGTGGTACTGCCAGAGCCAGAAAAGTCCAAGGTCGGGGTAAGAGATAGTAACAAAACTGCCACCGATATCTGCCCTCCTTTGGGAGGGGGCGATTACTTTGCCATTTCCAATGCAAATATCTCTTGCTTTAAAGCAAGTTGCTTTGGCAGTCGGCTCTCGAATTTGTCGAACCAGTCGGCGTGCAATTTCAGTTCCTCACGCCAAGCATCGGTATCTACCTGTGTCAGCGCCTTAAACTCCTTCCGCTTAACATCCAGGCCAGTCCAGTCGATGTCCTTATAACGCGGCATCCAGCCCAAGGTTGTCTGCTGGGCGCCAGCACGGCCATGACAGCGGTCGATGATCCATTTCAGCACTCGCATGTTTTCGCTGAAGCCAGGCCACATTAATTTCCCGTCAGCGTCCTGACGGAACCAGTTCACGGCAAATATCTTGGGAGGGTGTTCAATTCTCTGACCTATTTGTAGCCAGTGACTGAAATAGTCGCCCATGTGGTAGCCGCAGAACGGCAGCATGGCGAAGGGGTCGCGCCGTACCACACCGGCCGCGCCAGTGGCGGCGGCGGTAGTTTCGGAGCCAAGAGTAGCCGCCATATAGACGCCGCTGCTCCAAGTAAGGGACTCATAAACAAGCGGTACCGTTGTGGACCGACGCCCTCCGAAAATAAACGCGGAAATTGGCACACCGGCGGGGCTTTCCCTGGCCTCATCAATAGATGGGCACTGGCTAGCCGGCGCGGTGAAGCGCGAATTCGGGTGTGCCGCCCTGGCGCCGGTCGCCTTGGCGACTTCAGGCGTCCAGTCCCTGCCCTGCCAATCGATCAAGTGTGCGGGAGTTTCGCTGGTCATGCCTTCCCACCAGACATCGCCATCATCGGTGCGGGCGACATTGGTAAAGATGATGTTTTCCTTAAGAGTAGCCATGGCATTGAAGTTGGTTTTCTCGGATGTGCCAGGGGCGACACCAAAGAATCCCGCTTCCGGATTTATGGCATAGAAACGACCATCAGAGCCTGGTTTGATCCACGCGATGTCATCACCCACCGTGGTAACCTTCCAGCCATTCATTGGCTGAGGTGGAATCAGCATGGCGAAATTGGTCTTGCCACAGGCCGACGGAAAAGCGGCGGCCACATAGGTCTTTTCGCCCGTAGGCGCCTGAACCCCCAGAATCAGCATGTGCTCGGCCAGCCAACCTTCGTCGCGGGCCATGGTCGAGGCAATGCGCAGGGCAAAGCACTTTTTGCCCAGCAGGGCGTTGCCGCCGTAGCCAGACCCGAACGACCAGATCTCGCGGCTCTCAGGGAACTGGCAGATGTACCTGGTCTGATTGCAAGGCCAGGGCACATCGGCCTGGCCCTGAATCAGCGGTGCGCCCACCGAATGCAGACAGGGCACGAACGCCCCCTCAGTACCCAACTGGTCGAGCACCGCGCGACCCATGCGAGTCATCACGTGCATGTTCACCACAACATAGGGGGAATCGGTTATCTCAACACCGATATGGGCGATAGGACTGCCAATGGGTCCCATGGAGAACGGTACCACATACATAATTCGGCCCCGCATGCAGCCTTCAAACAGAGCGACGAGCGTCGCCCTCATCGTGGCCGGATCCTCCCAGTTGTTGTTGGGGCCGGCATCTTCACGCTTGGCAGAGCATACAAAGGTACGGTCGTCCACCCCGGCCACATCGGAAGGATCAGACAATGCCAGATAGGAGTTTGGGCGCTTTATAGGATTCAGTTTGATCAGACTGCCCGCCGCCACCATTTGGGTGAACAATCGGTCCACTTCTCCTTTTGAGCCATCACACCAAACTATGGCGTCAGGCTTGGTGAGCGCGGCAACGGCGGCAATCCATGCTTTTAGCTTGACGTGATCTACATAGATTGGAGCGGATGAGCAAAATTTAGTGCCTTTCATGGCGTACGGGCCCTCGAAGTTATTGTGCTTTTTATTGACATTCTCATCCATTACCATCATAGCACTTTAATAAACTTGGATTTATTCATAGGTCGGCATTGGTAGAAAATGTACTTTAAAAATCTAAATACATTCAGCAAGCTAGGAATACTTTTGATACGAATCTAATGAAAAGTACGTCTACCCCTATTAACTATTGGAAAATCTGAGTGGATGTCTCTGCGTCTAACCCGGCGCGAATATCTCCTTTCTTCATCAATGAGCATCCGTATAACTGTTCATCATCACAACGGCTTCGATATCTTCGGCGGCCATGGGCTGGCCGAACAGGTAACCTTGATAGGCATTGCAGCCATTGACCGCCAGGAAAGTCAATTGCTCCTCAGTCTCCACCCCTTCAGCAATGATGGATAGACCCAGGCTGTGCCCCAAGGCCACGATGGTCTTGGCTATGGCCGCATCATTGGGATCGGTCAGGATACCCCTGACGAACGACTGATCGATTTTCAGCTGATCCAAAGGTAAGCGCTTCAGGTAAGACAGGGATGAGTAGCCGGTGCCAAAGTCATCCAGAGAGAAATTTATGCCTCGACTTTTTAACGCCATCATTTTGTCAACGATGCCTTCGAAATTGGTCAGTAGCACACTTTCGGTAAGCTCCAGCTTCAACAGGTTGGGATTGGCCCTGGTGCGCTCAATGATGGCCAACACCAGGGCAACGAAGTCAGTGTGATAGAGTTGCCGGGCACTGATATTCACCGCCATCTCCAGCCGGCGGAACTCCGGCGACGTTGCCCACTCGGCCAGCTGCTTACAAGCGGTGTCCAAGACCCAAAAACCTATGGGAAGTATCTGTCCGGTATCTTCGGCCAAGGGAATGAAATCGGTAGGAGAAACCAATCCACGCTTGGGGTGCTGCCAACGCAACAGTGCTTCAGTTCCTGTCATACGGCCATTTTTGTCCACCTGAGGCTGGTAGTGCAGCAGGAATTCCTGTCGTAGCAGGGCATGACGCAAATCGGCTTCGAGAGCGACGCGGGCGTTGACCACGGACTGCATTTCGGGATCAAAGAAGCGGATAGTATTACGCCCTGAGTTCTTGGCCTGATACATTGCCAGATCAGCCCGCCGGAGCAGATCACTGACGTTGTCCAGGTGGCCTTGAAACAGGGTCACGCCAATGCTGGGGGTGCAGAAGTACTCATGATCGGCCAGCTGAAACGGGGTACTGAACGACGCGAGGATTTGCTCACCCAGTGCCTTCGCTTGCGCAGCGGCTTCGGGCAGATACTCGCTCAGGCCTTCTCGCATGATCACGAATTCGTCACCGCCCAGACGGGCTATCGTGTCGCTTTCCCGGACACGGGACTGGATAAGCTGGGCAACTTGCTGCAACAGGAGATCGCCCTTGTCATGACCCCGTGTGTCGTTCAGGGCTTTGAAGAAGTCGAGGTCAATGAAAAATAGGGCGCCTGTGCTGCCTGTGCGGCTGCTGATTGCCATGGCTTGCTGCAAGCGATCTACCAGCAGCATTCGGTTCGGCAGCCGGGTCAGCGGATCGTAGAAGGCCAGATGCTCAATTTCATCCTTAGCCGCGTTGCTCGCGGTGATGTCCTCGAAGACAGACCAGACATACTCCTGCCCGTCGCTAAGCGTAATCAGGATGCCGTTAAGCCGTAAAGCAACAAGACTGCCGTTCTTGCGGATGAACCTCTTTTCAAAGGGACCGTATTGTCCGGTCTGGCGTAGGGCGTCGCGGCGGATGGTATCATCGGCTGCGTAATTTTCTGACGTCAGTGCTCGATAGCTGAGTTGCTTGAGTTCTTCCGCCGTATATCCACAAATACTTCGGAATGCCTCGTTGAATTCAATAAAGCGGTCCTGCATGTCGGTCAGCGCTATGCCCAGATGACACAGCTCAAACAGGCCACGTAACTTCTCCTCGCTTTCACGGATGGCACTTTCCACGGAAAGACTCGGCACTTCCCGCAAGACACTCAGCGACTCACTCATACTCAATCAACCAAAGCTGTCTGACTCTATTGGGACATTCTGGCTACGGATGGAGTCATGAAGCGTCAGACCGTGTGAGCGTGCCTATCCGTTGTGCCAGCCAGTTGTAAGAAATTAAAATTGAAATAGTTGTCAGGTTCATCGTCGTGTTGAATTTGTCAGCGGGACCGACTCGTAAAAGCAACGAGCCAATTAGGAAGGTCCGGCAACCATTGCCCGCAGTGCAGGGGCTGACTTCCTGGCAATCAAAAAGCAGGGCGGATGAAAGAAGCCCGCGCCACCACGTTGGCACGAGCAGGACGCTGCACTCATTTCGTCAGTCAGTATTCCTCCTCCCCCGGTGATGTCGCCAGAGCCTGCCGCGCACCAAGGATGGGATGCGGGGGCACCCATTTCAATGCAATGTTGCCAAGGCCAGATTGAGATTACGCCCCCTCTTTGGCAGGGGCCTTCTTGTACGTCAGCACCATTATGGTACGATCATTTCAAGCCACGATGAAGTTGGGGACTGTGCGGTGGCTTGGTTGAGGACTCGGTTCATAATTGAGCCCAGTTTAGGCGGCCTTAAAACCCAATGCATAGCTGGGCGTCAGCAGGCACAAACGGGGTTGAGGAATCGGAATTCTGGGACAGCCACTTGACATCAACCGTTCGTTCTTGAGTTGACCAAGCGCCTTCAACGAAACACGGCTACAGCTGCCGGGTTTCCAATAAAAAGAAGCCATCCACACAAGAACACCGGCACTCACCCGGTAGGAATTCCGGCATGTCCACGCTCGCCAGCGATACCCATTTCCCCCAGCGCTTGCCCTGGCCTGCCGGCCCTGCCCAACCACATTCGGATACTCGACAAACCAGCGCTTGCGGCGGTATTCAATCGGAAAGCGCTCAATCAACCACTCCGGGAGATGCCCCCGCCGACCAACTGCATAGATATAGCTGCGGCTTCTGTTACGACACGTAGTGGCGGATGCAATACCAGTCAAGCGCGGACTTGCCACCCAGGTGCAGGCCTTCGAGCCTGCGCTGTAGGAGGTTATACTGGAGCCCACCTGCTGGGACGCCGCTGGAGGCCGGGGGAACAAGCCGGCAACTGATCGTGGCCGCACCCGCCAGCGAGTTCTTGGCCACACCTGAACTGGACCGGCGAGTTGGCTCCCCCCGAACCGCCAGACCTGGGTTTTCCGTATGACCAAGGCCAGCTCTTTTTATGACCAGCCACCTGTCGTTTCGTCTGTGTCCGCTTGAATGGGTATTGGGTATCCACCATGCTGCGCGTAGACTGCCTTCAGCTCTTTTATAATCTGAGCAATCCGACCATGGAAGATTCGCTGTATAAAATCGAGTCCATGCGTCGCTTTGCCGGATTGCGATTATCGGATCAGCTGCATGACGAAACCACCATCCTGAACTTTCGCCACCTGCTGGAAACCCATGGCCAGGGCAAGGCGCTGTTTGTCAAGGTCAACAGCCTTCGCGCGGCCCAAGGACTGATGCTGCGCGAAGGCAGTATGATGGATGCCACGATGCTGCCCTCCCCTCGCCCTACCAAGAACAAGGACGGCAACGCGATCCTGAGTTGCACCAGACCGGCAGGGACCAGCAGTGGCACTTCGGCATAAAAATACACACTGGTGTCGATGACGCCTTGACCGAACAATTCGATGCATTCCGCAGTCAAGTTCAGTGGGGGCGAGAGGTTGTTCAGAGGCTCCTTAACATAATGAAACATGTAGTCACCTACTATCACTCAAATCATCTCCCTGATGTGGCTATTGTTAGGAGTCGGCATTTTCGTGCTGATGCCGGAAGTTCAATTGCCCCTGTCGCTGCGACTGCATGGTGGTATTGGGAACGTGTCTTCATGCCCGAAGTTTGCTACCGGGACCGGCCTTGGACCGCTGGCCCAATTGTTTGCCAACGACGCTGCGGCACTTTTTGGGTGATCGCTCCGACTGGAGTTTGCATATGAGCCAGCCATGGAGGAGTACGCTCAACATCCTTGTGGCCAGAGGGGCGGTTACGCCGCTGTTCGTCATCTTATCGTTCAGTCTATATATCGGTTGGAACTTGCTCTTACTCCACATTGACGCCGGCAGCGGGCATGTGGTGCACCGCCGTTTCGTCGAAACACAAATCTTGCTTATGGGGGATTGGATTGCAGGCGCCATGCTGCTGCTGGTTGTGGGCTGGATTCTGCACCGCCGACGCATCGTGACAATGCTGTATTGGTACGCTACATCGTGCTATCTCGGGGCGGCACTGGTGTGGGCGGGATACTGCTGGGGCACCTTGAGCTTCGAAGCTGGCGTATCGCTGATGGGCTGGCCCCTGATAGGTTTTATCCTTGTAAAGCGGAGCGTGGTGCTGTTGGCGTTTGTGGTGTCGTTAGTGGCTTTGCTCGCGTTGAGTCTGATGTCAGCCTACGGCCTGCTGCCCTATGCGCCTTATTTGGTGCAGCCGCACGACAGAACCACTGCGCTGTGGTGGACTAGTTGCCATCTGTATTGGGCATCCACGTTTTTGCTCGGCTACTTGCTGCTGGCGCCGCCGATACTGGGCCAGTGGCGCCGGCGCGAGGCACAAGCATTGCAGCTCAGCCTGACCGACTCCATGACGGGCGCACACAACCGCCGCAGTATCATTGCCTTGCTGGACACGGAACTTGCCCGCAGCCAGCGCCATGGCAAATCCCTGGCGGTGGCGTTGCTGGACCTGGATCATTTTAAACATATCAATGATACTTGGGGGCACTCCGCAGGGGACATGGTCTTGCGCGAGACGGTCACGCTGCTCAAATCATGCCTGCGCCAAATTGATGCCGTAGGGCGCTTCGGGGGCGAGGAGTTCTTGCTGCTGCTGCCAGACACCAGCCCTGAGGGCGCCTTGCAGACCGTCGAGCGATGCCGCGAAAAGCTGACCCGGCTCAAACTGTTCGCTGAAAACGGTGATGCCATTCGCGTCAGCGCCAGCTTCGGACTCACAGGTAACGATCTCGGCTTCGAACCTACCAGCGAGATGTTGATCAGTGCGGCGGACGCGGCGCTGTATCGTGCCAAACAGGGTGGCCGGAATCAGGTGGTGCAAGAGGATGGACCGGCGCAACCGCTGGCGCGTAGCCAATTGCGCAGGAACGTCGCTAGCAGCCCGCGCCGCCAACTTGCGCCTCTGCTAAAGTCACTCGGTAGCGCGCAGGCGTGGCGTCAGCGCATTGCTGGTGTGCTGCAATGGAGTCCGGTTGCCAAGGCCGGCCTGGTGATCGCTATCATGACCAATATGTATGCCACCTTTCTCCTCTGGCTGCTCTATGTCCTGCATCGACAGGATCATGCACAACTGATCAACATGGCCGTGATGCCTGATCTGGTCCACCTTGTTTTGGGGTTTATTGGCGGCGCTGTGTTGATTCTGGCATCAAGTCTGCTGCTGCGGTCGAGACGACCCGATTCCTTGCTATTCCAGCATATCGCCCTGCAATATTGCGGGTTTACGGCTGCGGGACTGGGTTATGCCATAGGCATTCTTTCCATGCCAACAGGTATCATTCTGGTATGCCTGCTGCTGGCCGGCTTCATTCTGTTTGAAGGTGTGGTGGCGCTGTTGAGCTTCATCACCATGTTGGTAGCCATCGTGTTGATCGCCTACGGATGCGCCCTCGGCTACATGCCCTACGCGCCACTTCTGGCCAACGCCAGCACAGCTTACCAGTTCATCGCACCGGCCTGGGTTCTTGGCAATTATCTGTTTGTTGCCTTTGTGCTGGTGGTGGTGACGGTGCTGATTGATCACGTGTTGGGAAGGTGGCGGGAACGGGAGGAGGAAATTCATAAACTGGGCTTGACCGATGCCCTGACCCGCGTCCATAACCGGCATAGCATAGTCAGCCTGCTCGAAAAAGAAGTGGCTCGTACCCTGCGTCATGGCCCGCCGCTGGCGGTGGTCATACTGGACCTGGATCATTTCAAACAGGTCAACGATACCTGGGGCCATCCAACCGGGGACCTGGTCTTGCAAACCACCACAGGAGTATTAAGCACAGTTATCCGTCAATGCGACACCATCGGCAGATTTGGCGGTGAAGAATTCCTGCTGCTGCTACAGGACACCACCATGGCCGGCGCCTGCGCCTTGGTGGAGCGTTGCCGTGCCCGCCTGGAGGAAACCCAGGTCAGGGCGAACAATGGCGAAGAGTTCAGCATCAGCGCCAGCTTCGGGCTGGCAAGCAATGAACAATGTCTCGAACTATCCGCCGAGGTGTTAATCAAGGCCGCCGATCAAGCGCTGTATCGCGCCAAGGCAGGAGGACGCAATCGGGTGGAAGCAGTGGCAGCTAGGCTGAATCGACATTCAACTTGCGTCAAATTAATGGAAAAATAAGGGATTTGAAGCAGGAGTCCCTATGTCTCACCCCCGTCGTTATGAATTGACCGAGAATCAATGGAACCGCCTTGAGCCTCTGCTGCCGGGGAAAGTCGGTGATCCAGGGCGCAGTGGAGTCGATAATCGCGTGTTCGTGAACGGCGTCCTGTGGGTACTGCGTTCGGGAGCTCGCTGGAGTGACTTGCCGGAGCGTTATGGCAAGTACAAAAGCGTCCACAAGCGCTTTACCCGCTGGTCCACTGCCGGTGTTTGGGTGGGGGTGTTTGCCCTGCTGACCCAGGACAAGGGAAATGCCTACGTGCTGCTGGATAGCACCATTATCCGGGCACACCAGCAGGCGGTAACGGGAGTCGGAGCAAAAAAAACGCGGCTGTGGGGCGTTCCCGAAGAGGTCTGAGTACAAAAATCCACCTGGCGAGCGACAAGGAGGGACGACCCTTGCGCATGATCCTCACGGGTGGTCAGGTCAACGATATCACTCAGGCGCCGGCGTTATTGGAGGGGTTCAAGCCAACGCATGTCTTGGCCGACAAGGGCTATGACAGCCGGGCTTTGGTGGCGCAGATTGAGTCAGCGCAGGCGGTAGCGGTCATTCCGCCCCAGCGTTGCCAGCGTCCCCGTGTATATGATGCCCAGATATATCGGGACCGGAATGCCATTGAGCGCTGTTTCGGGCGCATGAAGCAGTGGCGCCGCCTTGCCACTCGCTATGATCGCAAGGATAGCAATTTCATGGGTTTCCTGTGCCTGGCGGCTTTCCTGATCTGGGTGCCGGAGACGGTGAATGTCGATTCAGCCTAGCGACAGCCCCCCCCAGCAACGACTGGAGTCCACCGAGATGACTATGTAACCGCTGAGCATCTGGAGCTGAGGAGGTGCTGATGACCAAGGCGGTTTCACACGTGGAGCGTCGAGCCCTGTATCAAGGAGTATCTACCAGTGTCGCGGCACTGAAGGCCGATATTGAGTGACTCATTGATGTACATAACAGGGAATTGGCAAAGCCCTTTCGCTGGATGAAAAGTGTGGAAAATATCACTGCCGCTGTAAATCGGGCAAAGTCAATGTTACCTAATTAACCGCATGAGCCACTAGAGCTTTGTCGGCGCAAAGGCAAACGCACCTCTGCCGCAAAGCGCCGCCCCAAAAGAGATCCGCGTCTCAGAGCGTGTGCTGCTGCTCTGCACAAAAAAAGCCTGCGCAGGGCGGCTGCCGGCACTTGTGTGTAGCCTGAAACAGCGGACACGATGCGCCACGGCCGGCATCGAAGCCGTTTACCTATGCCCGGATCGGGTGGATTTTCACAAATTCATCTCCTGCGAAGCAATTCTTGTCGAGCAAGAATTCCCGTTCAGCCCTCCCACGCATTTTTTTAACTGCAATTGCCAGGGCCTGTTGACGTTTCATTGATCGCGGTGTTGCAGGCCCGGCAGGTTTAAAACCAGCGATCCTGCATATCCAGCGTGGTGCGGTTAAGGGAGGCCAGCAGGTCCAGCTGTGGCCCGGTCTTGGGCAGCTCCCACTCGAAGAAGTAGCGACAGGCTTGCCGTTTGCCCTCGTAGAAGTCTTCGCTGCCGCCCAGCTTGCCCGCTTCGGCCGCCAGCGCCTGCTCCAGCCAGACCCAGCCCAGCACCATATGGCCGAAGGCTTCCAGATAGACGGAGGCATTGGCCAGTGCCAGCGCGGCGTCGCCACCCGCCCACAGGGTCATGGTGACGCTGGCCACCCGCTGCATGAGCGCACCCAGTTGCTGCGCATAGCCGGCCAGCGCGGGGATGGCAGCAGCGCGGGTCAGGGTGTCCTGCATGGTCGCGGCCAGCAGCTTGAAGGCGGCGCCCTCCTGCATGATGACCTTGCGCCCGAGCAGGTCCAGACCCTGTATGCCGTGAGTGCCTTCGTGGATGGGGTTGAGGCGGTTGTCGCGGTAAAACTGCTCGACATTGTAGTCGCGGGTATAGCCGTAGCCGCCGTGCACCTGAATGGCGAGGCTATTGGCCTCAAGACACCACTGCGAAGGCCAGCTCTTGGCGATGGGGGTGAGGATTTCCAGCAGCAGGCTGGCGCGCTGGCGGGTGGCAGCATCGGCGGCGCCACGCTCCTCGTCCACCAGCCGGGCGCAGTACAGGTTTAGCGCCAGCGCGCCTTCGACGTAGGATTTTTGCGCCAGCAGCATACGCCGCACATCGGCATGCTCGATGATTTTCACCGGCGGGCTGCCGGCGTCCCTGCCGCTGGCCGTCACCGGGCGGCCCTGTGGGCGATTGCGCGCGTAGTCGAGCGCGTGCAGGTAGCCCGTGTAACCGAGCACGGTGGCGCCCAGGCCGACACCGATACGCGCCTCGTTCATCATATGGAACATGCAGGCGAGCCCCTTGTGCAACTCACCCACGCGGTAGCCGATGGCGCCTGCCCTGCCCTGCGGCTGATAACGGCTGCCTTCACCGAAATTCAGCAGGCAGTTGGTGGTGCCGCGATAGCCCATCTTGTGGTTGAGGCCGGCCAGCACCATGTCGTTATGCTCGCCGATGTCGCCCGCTTCGTTGACGAGGAATTTCGGCACGATAAAGAGGGAAATGCCTTTGACACCGGGAATCAGCTGGCCGTTTTCGTCCGGCACCTTGGCCAGCACCAGATGCACGATATTTTCCGACAGTTCGTGCTCGCCGCCGGAAATCCACATCTTGTTGCCGGTCAGGCGATATTGCGGGCCGAGGGGTGAGTCGCTTTCGTAGTCGGCGCGCGTGCTGATATCAGCCAGCGAGGAACCCGCCTGCGGTTCCGACAGGCACATGGTGCCGAAATAACGGCCCGCCAGCATGGGTTTGACGAAAGCTTCTATCTGCGCCGGAGAGCCGTGTTTGAGCACGGTACTGGCATTGCCCATCGTCAGGAAGGGATAGGCCGCCGTGCCGACATTGGCCGCCGTCAGCCAGGAAAATGCTGCCTTTTCCACGGTAACCGGCAGCTGCATGCCGCCCAGTTCATAGTCCTGCCCGCCGGCGAAAAGACCCGCTTCGGCTATTGCCGTGAGCGCGGTTTTAACCTCGGGAATCATGTGCACGCGTTCGCCGTCGAAATGCGGCTCCTGCTGGTCGTTCTTCTTGTTATGCGGCGCCATCTGCTCGTTGGCGAGGCGCACGCAGATGTCGATGACGGCGTCGAAGGTTTCGCGGGAGTGATCGGCGTAGCGCGGGTATTGCGTGAGGGTTTCGACACGGAGCCATTCGTAGAGCAGGAAATCCAGATCGCGGCGGGCGAGGATTAAGGATTGCATGATGGGCTCCGTGGTTTTTTTCGGGGTTTAAATTAGGGTCTGTTGACGTTTCACACGGGTAGCCAGAGGAGCACGCATGCCCTCCACCGTCAAACGCAAATGGCGCCTGTTATAAATGGCCTGTTGAAGCAGAATTTTTTCCAGCTTCGAGCAGTGCTCATCACTGAGCAGTAATCGGGGCATTGCGAACTCGTTTTGTTTCGGCGTGAGAGCTTAAGCAATACGAGTCTTCTATAATTTATCAAAGGGTTATGATGAAACGCCAACAGACTCCAGCGGGCATGTCGCTCGTAAACGGTGCAGGCTTGAGAGCATTTCTGACCTAATGAGCTTGACAGCGTGCGAGGAGGCTGTGCTCGCTGTACTGGCGCACAAAGGCTGCCTGGGGCCGGCCTAACGCGCTGGTGCTGCTCCGCCGGGTAAGGAGCAGCACGCCCACTACAAGTCGTTTTGCGACAGTATGGATATCCCCGCCGGAAAATCGGGCACCGCAGGGCCACCACCGATGCGGGTGGAGAGGGAGCGGTCCATGGGCTGCCCCTGCACAAACAGGCCGCGGTACTGCTTGCCGTTCTCCCAGGTCCAGGTGCCGTATCCATCGCACTTGCCCTGTTTGAAACTGCCAACGTAACGATCGCCGGTGGACCATTGCAGGCTGCCCTCGCCGGACCAGAAGCCGGCGGCAAAGTCGCCCTCGTAGCGGTAGCGTATGCCAGGCGGGATCGAGCCGGTCTCGATGCCATGGCCATCGCGGTGACCGTGCACGAACTCTCCCTCGTAGCGCCAGCCGTTGCTCAGGGTTTCCACGCCGTAACCATCGGCCCGGCCATCGACAAAGCCCCCTTCGTAGTGGATAACCAAGCCGGCTTTGCCTTTCCACGTGGCCACCCCATAGCCCGTACGCCGGCCGTGGCTGTAGGCACCTTCAAAGCGTACGCCACTCGGGGTGGTAGTTAGCGCCCTGCCCTCAATACGGCCTTTGACCAGGGTGCCGACACTGACTTCATCGAGTTGCTTGTCCCAGAACGCCTGCAGGGTGCCCGCTCCCGTGGCATAGCCCTCGGCATCGCAGGCGCCTGTCCATTGATAGCTGCTGGTGTGGGTGCTGCCCGCCGGGAAGTTAGTGTCGTAATCAAATACCAGGCAACTGCCCCCCAGCTTGAAGGCATCCGCCTGTGCGGCCGGCGCCAGCGCCAGCAGTAGCGCCAGCAGCGCCCACGGCATTCCCGGTTGTGACAGCTCCTTGTAGCTTGATTGTGATGGTACGCATTGTCTCATGGCAGAAACCCCGAGCTGGTCATTCCATTGCAAAACACAAACATCCGTTCTTCGCACCACTCCCGGCTCAGCAGAACTTGTAGGAGCCGTAGCAGTTCTGCGGCGGCCCGGCTAGGCTGACAACGTTGCCGGCAGCAGCGGCGCCACTGACGATATTGCTGGTAAAGGTGGAAATCGGGTCCGTGATGTTCAGGGTAAACGCATTGGGCAGGTACATGGCCCAGCCGGTGGGCACCGAGGCCACGTAGCCCGGCCACTGCAAGGCCTGCTTTTCAAAGGACAGGCCAAACTGGTTGGAGTTGATATCAACAAGGTGCAGGTTGTTGATGTTGTAGGGCAGGCTGTCGGTGTTCAGCTCGGCTTGGGTATAGGTGCCGTTACAGCCTGACGACCCGGTTTCGCATACGTTCCCGGAGAGGCCTGTCTTGGCCGGGGTCAGCGCGGCGCCGACCTGATTGTCAATGCTCTGCTCCATTTCGCCTTCAATCAGCCCGATGATTGCGTTCAGCAGACCCGAAGACAGGCCCTCAGACTGGTTGACCGTGATGTTCTCAGACGCATTGTGCACCAGCGTGCCCAGTTGCAATGAACTGCCGGGCAGGATGGACTGGGTCAGGCGGTTGCCCTGCAGCACGATTGGAATATTTGATGTGGTTTCGGCGGGCGTATTGACCGTGATCGAATCAAAACCCGCACACAGCAGGGCGCAGGCGTAGTCATCGAGCAGGCCGAGTGAGCCGTTGAGGCCGGTGGTGCCCGCATACTGGCTTACCCCGCTGTAGCTGCTGCTGAACCCGGCGGGAGAGCCGGTCAGAATGCCGGCACCACCGGCGCCGCCGCCGCAAAGCCCACTGCCGCAGTATGTTTCTGCGCCGCCCTGACAGGTGCCGGTGGTACAGGTAACAGCCACATTGGTGCCGGCCGTCATATTGATGTTGCCCGTGGCCGAGAGGTAGCCGCTGAAGGTATTGAAGCTGCCTACGCCCAGTTCGCCAGCGAAGTTCTGCGCGCCCAGCTGGGCGCCCACCACCTGCCGAAAGGCCGTGTTGTCGTTGGCAATAGCAAGGGTAATGGAGGGTCGCGTGAGGATGGCGTCGCAGCCGGCCGTATTCGTAGTGGCGGCCCCGCTGGGGCAGCCGGCCGTGACGCCGGGGGTGCCGCTCAGGCTGAAGTCTTTGGCGTCGATATCGCAGTAAGTACCACTGCCGGCGCCGGTGTTGGTCCCGCCGCAGCCCAGTTGCAGGTTCTGGATATTGACGTTCATCGCCATCGTGACGTCGAGCCCGATGGTATAAAAGGTAATGCCGCTGCTGCTGCCCGTGCCTTGCGTTTCGGTAGTGTCAAAAAGCGCCTGACCAGTCACGCCTTCAAGATCTCCGTCAGACATGAAAGTGGCTGCCTGCGCACGCGCGCCTGTCATGACCACAATTACCAGACACAGACATAGAAAACTCAGAAATGAAAATACCGCTTCACGCGCCATGAGTACCACCCCTCGTCAAACGATCAGCAACTGGATGAAAGCCTGCCTGTTGTGACAAAGCTTTCCTTGCGTGGAAAATTTTCTCATTGTCCGATTTGGCACGGGGCCACCGAGCAATAACATTCTATTGAGAACGCAACGGCTTCTTCCTCCAGGACCCCGATTCTATTTCGATTGCCATTGGCCCGCACCCAACAGAACCATTCTAAGCTGCTTCAGCACGCGTAAATCACTAGTCAGTTTCTGTCGCCCTTGGCGGAAAGGTTTTTTGAACATGCCAGGATCGAGGGCCATTACGGTGGTCACAATGAGGTCAGCAAGTATTTCCAGGTCATCTGAGGGAAAGTCCCTGAGGTAGGATATGTTGCTCAGGATTTTGGCGAGTCCAGCGCTGAATGACCGAATTTCTATGTCTATGGCATCGCGGACAATGCTTGAAGCTCCATGGCGTTCGCGCAGCAGGAATAAGAAAGCCGGTATATCTTGGCGTACCAGGTTAAAATAGGCAGAAACGCACATTTTAATGGATGCACTGCCAGCAGCATCCAGGTCGGCCTGAATGTCGCGAAGCAGCATGTGCAGGCTCAGACAAGCGTCGTCAACAAGCGTAAGGCCAAGCTCCTCCAATCCGGGAAAGTGGCGGTAAAAAGCCGTAGGCACCAGACCAGCTTCCCGAGTGACCTCCCGAATGCTAATGGCAGCAAATCCACCATGCTCACCAGCAAGTCTCAGCGCCGTATCAAGCAAGATTTGACGAGTCTGTTGCTTTCTTTCTTCTCGTACCGACATTGACTTCTCACGGGACGTGTTACGCTTCTCCGAGCTTCCCTCTGAAATTCGTCTTCCATAGGTCAGCGGCCATGCTGCCGCAATGATCGCGGACTTATCGTCTTCCCGGCCCCGAAGGTACCGTTCCGGCGACACATAGCCCAACGTCGAATGGCGGCGCTTTCGATTGCAAAGCACCTCGGTTTTTTATTGTCCCGTCCTGGTTGCCTGTAACGTCGGCAGATTTTGGCCAGTTCCGGGTGGTGTAATGTTGCCAAGGCCAGACTGAAATTACGCCCCCTCTTTGGCAGGGGCATTCTTGTACGTCAGTACCAATATGGTACGATCATTTCAAACCATGATGAAGTTGGGGACTGTGCGGTGGCTTGGCTGAAGACTCGGCTCATAATTTGAACACGGGTTAGGCGGGCTTAAAACCTAATGCATAAAGGACTGGGGGGAAAGCGAATGCCGTTTTGTAATGGGGTGGATAGCGGTTGCAATATTATCTCACGCGAAAGTGGGCAGACTTCCCCATGGTTTCTCTTCACAAGAGATTTGGCAAATCTGGAAAAGACGTGCATGCCCGGGAGAGTTTCCGGCACCATTCCTATTTTTCCGATATTGCTGCAGGCGTGATCGTCGGCCTTGGGCCCCAGGGTTATGAACTGGCCCTGAGCCATGCCATCCGCCGCCTGCAACCCTGAACCTTGTTTAGAGACCGTTGAACCATGGATATTCGCAAGATCAAGAAGCTGATCGAACTGCTGGAAGAGTCGGGCATCGACGAACTGGAGATTACCGAGGGCGAAGAGTCGGTGCGCATCTGCCGCCACCCCAAGGCCGCCACCACCCAGTACATCACCGCCGCGCCCGCCGGCTATGCTCCGGCGCCCGCGCCCACGCATGCGCCCGCCCCTGCCGATAACGGCAACAACGAGGCCACCAAAGGCACCGCCCCCGCCGCCAAGGAACCCGCCACCCGTGGCTTCGTGCAGCGCTCGCCCATGGTCGGCACCTTCTACCGCTCCGCCTCGCCGGGCGCCGCCTCCTTTGTCGAAGTCGGCAAGACCGTGCAGAAGGGTGATGTCGTCTGCATCGTCGAAGCCATGAAGATGATGAACCAGATCGAGGCCGAACAGTCCGGCACCATCGAGAGCATTCTGGTGGACAACGGCCAGGCCGTGGAATTCGATCAACCCCTCTTCACGATCGTATAAAGGATATGCCAGTGCTCGAGAAGGTGGTCATCGCCAACCGCGGCGAAATCGCGCTACGCATCTTGCGGGCGTGCAAGGAAATGGGCATACGCACGGTCGCCGTTTACTCCAAGGCCGACCGTGACCTGATGCATGTGCGCCTGGCCGACGAAGCCGTCTGTATCGGCCCCGCCGCCAGCAAGGACTCCTACCTCAACATTCCGGCCCTGATCTCCGCCGCCGAAGTGACCGACGCCCAGGGCATACACCCCGGCTACGGTTTCCTCGCGGAAAACGCCGACTTTGCCGAGGCTGTGGAAAAATCCGGCTTCACCTTTATCGGCCCGCGCGCCGAAAGCATCCGACTCATGGGCAACAAGGTCTCGGCCATTGTCGCCATGAAGGCCGCCGGCGTGCCCACCGTGCCCGGCTCCGATGGCGCCGTGACCGAGGAAAACGCTCTCGCGGCGGCAAAGAAAATCGGCTACCCCATCATCATCAAGGCCGCTGCCGGCGGCGGTGGTCGCGGCATGCGCGTGGTGCATACCGAATCGGCCCTGCTCAACTCCCTGTTTGTCACCCGCTCCGAGGCCAAGGCCGCGTTCAGCGACGACACCGTGTACATGGAGAAATTCCTGGAGCATCCGCGCCATGTGGAAATCCAGGTGATCGGCGACGGCGAAGGCAATGCCATCAGCCTCGGTGACCGTGACTGCTCCCTGCAACGCCGCCACCAGAAAGTGGTTGAAGAAGCGCCTGCTCCGCATATCCCGGAAAAATTGCGCGCAGAAGTCGCCGCCGCCTGCGTCAAGGCCTGCCAGCACATCAAGTATCGTGGCGCCGGCACCTTCGAGTTCCTTTACGAAAACGAGCGCTTCTATTTTATTGAAATGAACACGCGCGTGCAGGTGGAGCACCCGGTTACCGAGCTGGTCACTGGCATCGACATTATCAAAGAACAGCTGCGCATCGCTGCTGGCAAGGGCCTCTCGGTGACGCAGAAAGACATCGTCATCCGTGGCCATGCCATCGAGTGCCGCATCAACGCCGAAGACCCGCGCACCTTCATGCCCTGCCCCGGCAAGATCGACTATTACCACGCCCCCGGCGGCCCCGGCATCCGCATGGATTCGCATATTTATTCCGGCTACACCGTGCCCCCCTTCTACGATTCCCTGATCGGCAAGCTCATCGCCTTCGGCCCCACCCGCGATGTTGCCTTTGCCCGTATGCGCAACGCCCTGGATGAAATTGTGGTAGACGGCATCAAGACCAATATCCCCCTGCACCGTGATGAAATCATGCGCGATGCGAACTTCGCCAAGGGTGGGGTGGATATTCATTATCTGGAGAAGAAGCTGGGGATGTAGCAGTGACCGCGTGTTGGAGGAGTCTGACGCACATTTTTTATTTTAGGCAAGCGCACAGTCCAAAATATCCATTTTTTAGTCAATCAAAAGTCAGGTGACAAGAATTGCTGGATTGCAAAGAACGAGTGCCATTGAACGATGAGGAAATCTGTCGGCTTGACGGCTTCCTGTTGCGCATGAGCAATGGAAGTACAGGCTTTGAGGATCTGGACGGATTTCTTGCTGCAATGATCTGCGCTCAAGGAAAGGTTCCGCCCAGTGAGTTCATTTTCGAACTTTGGGGTGGCTTTTCACTATCGGACGACTGGTATGCCGACCGCACTGAAAATCTGACTTTCCACGCCCTGCTGCTGCGCCATTGGATATATATCTCCCGGACGCTGGCGGCTGGACTGGTATACACGCCATGGCTAAACAAGAATGGTCGTAGCAAAATATACGGTGCTGATTGGGCCTGTGGCTTTCTTCTTGGCATGTCGGTACGTAGTGAGCATTGGCTGCACGTCCTCCAGAGTGACGCCCTTGTATCCATATTGGATCCCATACTGAAGCTAGCCACCGACCATGCGCTTGACGTAAATCCTGATGCGGGAAAGGTTGTCGTCGACATTAATTCGGGCCCTAAAACTATCGACAGGATGGCGATGGCCCTTGCCAAATTATTCAAATTGGCGAAGGAACCTCTGAATAACCACACCAATCCAGAATAGTATTAAAAATTTGGCAGGAAGGTTACCGCCATGGACCAAAGTAAGTTTTCCGAAGATGAATTCGACAGCAAACGGTATAAAACCCGCCGTTAAGTGTTCCAGGGGCGGATGGAGTCCTGGATCCACCGATAGGGTCCGGGTGATGAGGTCCATACAAGCGGCGAGGCCAGCTCTGCCCCCTCTTTCAGCCTTTGGTTAATACAACGCCCAATGAACAGTCGGCTTAGAGCTCGAAAAAAATACGCTATGCCGAGCACTTCAACGATTACGTCCAAAAATAGCGACGGAACTATGCTACGCCAGCGGCATACCGAGCCAACAGTTGCGCTCGCTTGGTAGCATCTTTAGGTTTGTCCAACGGCTGCAACGGTAGATCGGCGTCATGCTCATGGGGTAGTGCAAAAATAGAACTCAGCACACAACGTCCGTCATGTCCTTCAGTAGTTCGACCCACACATCAAGACGCAGGCTGATGCTACAGAGAAAACCAGCCGCCCAGTCGTTTCCGTTAACACGGTCATAGGCGTCAACACACTGTCTAGTGGAAAGTAATCCCGCAGCTCTCCAACGTAGCGAATATGCTCCTATCGCAAGCTTGCCATCAGCAATGGTGGAACCGCTGAACGCCTACGTTGCAATTTCAGCAAGATGCGTTCGGCAATTAGCGACCGCGACGTCGTACGGCTGGATCACGACCGTCCGGCAAATCACCGGTGGGCGCGGGTCTGCCCAGCCGGACCCGCTGGTACATTGCCAAAAAATAGTTGCCGATAAGACGGCCAGACCATGACCGCGCTGACCATCCTTCATAGTGGGCGCAATGACTACCTTGTGCGGTCGTAACCAGAATGACATTCGGCATCTGCTGCATGGAGTCCAGGTAGGGCGCCACGTTATCTATCCGGCACACGGGGTCGTCCTCAGCATTCAGAATCATCAGCGGTGTCCTGATAGCCTGGAAGACATGCATGGGATTGCAGGCTTCGGTGTATTCCTTGTAGCTGTCGTAACCCGCAAGCTCATACATGTGCCGGTAAAAATCCGCCAGACTTTCTGCATTCCTCAGCTTGGCAGTGGTGAGGAAGTGTTCGATCGTTGGCAAATTGGGCGTGATGAATTGCTCTATCAGTTTTTTTGCCATCATCCGGCTGTAAAAGGGATGGGCGCTGGCGAAGCCGACATCGGTGTTGTAGCCAGGGCAATCGGCGAAAGCCGCCAGAAAGGGAGAAGCGGCGCCTTCCTCGCCCAAGTAGCGGGCCAGCAGCCCCGACCCTGCGGATGATCCGACGCAATACAGTGGCGAGTCAGGGAAGCGGGTCCGAATGACCTCGAGCTGCTCGCGTAAATCTCGGGTTGAACCGAGTATATTGATACGGGGAGTGGTCAGAAGTAGGTCAGCATGGCCTCGGCGCACACAAAGGACGATACGCCAGCCCGTATTTGCGTGCAGGCCCCACACCATGCGCGACATGCTTTCCGGGCTGCCGGTGATAGTGTGCAACAAAACAATGGTGGGAATGGTGCCTGGCAAACCGTGTCCTCGCCAGGCCAGCGCCGTATGCCCGCCATCACTCATGGTGAGCAAATCTGTGTGATCATAGAGGGGGTCTGCGCTCGGCCGGCCCTTGCGCAGCCCATGGAAAACAAGCTGGGCGTGAGCGTTGAACAACCAAGGGGTGGGGTGAAAGGCTTGTCGCAACTGCGGGAGACAATCAATAAGTTGCCGATTTTGCTCATTGTCATGGCAATACAGTTGAGGTTTTCGGTCGTTCAGCCTGCGCTGGGTACCGGGGTGATACTGGTCAGTATGAGTGCTCATGCAGGGGCCCCATTATTTGCAGCATGCCGAATCAGATAGCGTAACCTGCACTCTCGGGCGCCACCATTACCCAAAAATAGACCAACCTCCCAAACGTAGCCACTTGGCTACTCTAAGGGTTCATTAGGCGCGGTGTTTGCTATCTTGCAGCATCATTGTTGCCTTTAGCGCCGGCTGGTTTTGGCCGGCTCTGAGCACTGCAATGCTGCCAAGGCCAGATTGAGATTACGCCCCCTCTTTAGCAGGGGTCTTCTTGTACGCTTGTGCCAATATGGTACCATCGTTTTAAGCTATGATGAACTTGGGGGACTGTGCGGCGGCTTGGTAGAGGACTCGGTTCAAAAGTTGAGTTCGGTTTAGACAGGTTCAAAGAATTCAGTACATAAAAGATTGTGGAAAAGAGAGCCAGCCCCGGGAGTTTTGACGGTCAAACCCAGTTTATAGGTGGAATGTGGCCACGGGCTTAAGCTGCCTCGGGGAATGGCAGCGGTTCAAAGTAAACCTGATCCGGGGTTCGGCGACAAGGTCGGAGTGTGGTCATTTGCTGATGTAGGACTGGATATATTTCCCCAGCCCCGCCCACGCCTGTAAGACCGGCTCATAAGCGTGGAGATACACCTCCTCGTATTTGATCGACCGCTACAACCGCTCCACGAACACGTTGTCTCGCTAGCAGCCGGTTAATCAACGCGGGAGTGTTGGCCGCTTACACTAAAATGGCAGCTCAGCCTCCACCAGCAGGGACTACCGTGTCCCTTCAAGTCAGTGCCTTATTAAGACGAATACCTGTCGTCACCAGCCGCTGATAGGCTCCGGGTAACAAGCGCTGCATACAGTCGGCCGCCTGCGCGTCGAATCCGACCAGCACGCGGCGTGCATTGCGCCGGACACCCGCCAAGATGGCAGTAGCGGCCTGATCGGCGGTGGTGCGGAACAGTCTTTCAAAGTCTTGGCGGCTTTTTTGAGCATCGCTGCCGGTGACTTGGCTCATACTCTCCGACATGCGACTGGAGAGGGCAATATTGGTTTTGACGCCACCGGGGTGCACGCACGTGGCGCTGACGCCATTTCTGGCGATATCAAGTTCCTGCCTCAGAGATTCAGTAAACGCCCTGACAGCAAATTTACTGGAATTGTAGGCACTCATCCCTGGCTGAGCGAACAGGCCGAAAATGCTGGATACGTTGACGATATGTCCCTCTCCACCGGCTTCGAGATAGGGCAAAAAGGCTTTGGTGCCGTAAACAACACCCCAGAAGTTGATACCAATAACCCATTCGTAATCTTCAAGGTCCGTACCAGCAACAGTCCCAGCATGGGCAACCCCAGCATTATTAATGACGAGATTGACGCGGCCATGCTGGGCCATCACATCTGCCGCCCATGCATATACCTGCTCACGCTGAGCTACGTCCACGCGCGCCGTAGTAACCTTGACACCATGCATTTCTGCAAGACTTGCCGTTTCCGCAAGTCCTGTTTGGTTAGAATTGCTGCTCAATGCCAAATTGCATTTTTTTGCAGCCAGCTCAAGGGCCAAGGCCCTGCCAATACCCGAACTGGCTCCTGTAATAGCGGCAACACGATTTTCAAAACTCTTCACGTAAACTCCCTTTGCTCATGCTGCGTAAATTTCCTGTTTATGCATTCAGGAATGGAAGAGGCCGTTGCAGTCGCGCTGCCGCCCATTCATTACCCACGAACGTGTAGTTTTTACAATTATGTAGACATCCAAATAAAGGCAATAAGCTGGAAACTTCCAGCAATGGCTTCACCGTGCTGTAATCTATGCTACAGGTACCAACTTCCTTGCGCGACTGCCGCGACACCATCGTGATTTCCAGGACAACGTCTGCCATTCGGTCAACTTCAAGCATCCCGTGGAATCTCGCGTCAAACGTGTGTGTATCCTCGGACCGGAAATATCGGCGCAGACATCGTTTGCGATGCAACCACCTGCAGCTCTACTTGACCGCCTCAATCTGTAGCCAGAATCCGTTCTCGCTCGGCTAGTGTGCGCTTCAACCAGGCAATATGTATGAAAAAATCCTGAATCATATTCAGCCCAGAGCCACATATCTGTGGGCGGCATGCGATGACCGCACGTCTGAATTACCCGGCGCGGTGGTTTCACTCATAACACCCAATGCATCACCACTTGAGTTCATTGAGAGTCTTGAATATAACTGTCCCATTGGTACCGCCAAAGCCAAATGAATTCGACATGACCGCCTCAATGCGCATGTTACGGGCGAAGTGCGGAACATAATCAAGATCACACCCTGCACCAGGAACGTGGAGGTTAATCGTAGGCGGTGCCACCTGATCGCGCAGAGCCAACACCGAGAAAATTGCCTCTACTGCGCCGGCAGCACCAAGGAGATGCCCAGTCATGGATTTTGTCGAACTGACCGCTAGATCGTAAGCTCGATAGCCAAATGCTCTCTTAACAGCAACTGTCTCCGCCACATCACCCGCTATTGTGGACGTGCCATGGGCATTGATGTAATCAATATCACCAGCATCAAGCTGGCTGTCATGGAGCGCGGCTAGCATACAGCGGCGCGCTCCATCTCCATTTTCAGCGGGGAGCGTGATATGTGATGCATCGCCTGACATGCCAAATCCAGCGAACTCAGCATATATGCGAGCGCGGCGCCGCCGAGCATGCTCTAGGTCTTCAAGGACCAAGACTCCGGCGCCATCGCTGAGTACAAAACCATCACGATCCCTATCCCAGGGGCGACTGGCCAATTCTGGAGTATCATGACGAGTTGACAGCGCTTTGGCTTGCGAGAATCCCGCGATCCCCGCTTGCCCAGAAGCGTGTTCAGTTCCCCCGACGATGAAGATATCGGCGCAACCGCTTCGAATTAGCGACGCGCCTAAGGCAATAGCGTGAGTACCCGTGGTACAGGCGGTGGCCACCGCCAAATTTGGCCCCGTAATGCCAAGGTCGATTGAAATATAACCGGACGCCATGTTAATAATTGATGATGGGATAAAAAACGGTGACACCCGCTGCATGCCTTTCATATGGAGCTTCACGCATTGCTCTTCGATAGTGCCAAGGCCTCCAATTCCGGAGCCCACACACACACCAATTCGGTCCCGATTGGCGTCCGTTATGTCGAGTCCCGCGTCCACTACAGCATCTTTGGCAGCTGCTACCCCATAATGAATGAAGGGATCTGTCTTGCGAATATCCTTTTGGCTCAGGTACTTTTCAACCTCAAATCCCCTGACTAACCCCGCAATTCGAGCGGGGGATGACGGCGCGTCCAACGCCGAAACCAAGCCAATGCCAGACACTCCTTCCTGGATATTACTCCAAGCTGACTTCAGGCTGGACCCAAGCGGTGAAACTATTCCCATTCCGGTAACAACTACGCGACGACGGTTCATTGAGGCACTCTCAATTGAAATGTAAGATATTTTCCGAAAAATATACCAAGATGGTCTACCAGACATCCAAAATATATCCCGATAAACATACGACTTGTTCCTGATTCGACCAGATGATTTGCAAATCACAAATTGACTTAAAGGTGCGAAGGTATTCGTTTTAATACTGTAGAGGCCCAAGACAAGCCAACGCCAAAACCCGATATCACCACCTTGTGGTCACCGCACGATAGATGTGAAGACAAGATGAGCGGAATAGATGAACTCACTGTATTTCCATAGGCCGCCGCCCCAAAAGGCGTCTTATCCTCACATTTGAGGCGCTGGGCTATGTTCTCAACGATAACTTTGCTTCCTTGATGCAGAATTAACTTATCGACCTCTTTAATGGGTAAGCAATTGAGAATCAGGGCTTGCAAGATGCTATCTGGAACTGTATCCATGCAGAATTTAAGGACGGCCTTGCCATCCATTTTAAGGACTCCATCGGAGGAACACATAATCGTCGTATCCATGGCTCCGCAAGTGCCGAAATCGAATCGTCCAATATGCCATTGCGGTCGTTCGCTGAGATGAGTGACTGTGGCTGCATCGCCGAACAACAGAGCCGTTGATCTATCCTCCTCATTCACAATTTTTGAATAAGGGTCCGCTGTGAACAACAAGCCATGCGATAATCCATTTTGATCCATGAATGCTCGAATGACAGATAAGCCGTAGACATAGCCAGAACATCCAAGAGAAATGTCAAAGCATGCACAATTCCGTCTCAAGCCTAACTTACGATGTACCACCGCAGAGGTATGGGGCAAGCCGCGACCATCAGGATTCTGCGTCACGACAACCACACAATCAATTTGATCTGGTCTGACCTTTCCCACTTTAAACAACTTATTGGCAGCCTTAACACAAAGGTCTGATGTTTCTGACTCATTCGGCATTCGGGCTGTGTATTTGATCCCGATTCGGCTATCCAGAACATCTTGGGATATCCCCAACGCACCGATTCGTGGCGCAGTGGGGCGCAGTTCATTGGGGATTTCACAACAAATAGAATCAATTCCGATCATTAATATTTCCTTAGCCTTAGTTACTACCTAGGGCCACATTGAGAATGTGCTGAACTCGGAGCGAAGCTGAGTAATACCAGCGAAATGCCTGCGCGCCAATGATACAAATCAACGACGGCACCAGATGGTCGCTAGAAAAACTTCGGCTGAGGGCCAGCCGCTGACCCGGCGCGGGTGCGTTATACAAATCGAAAATGGACTGTCGAAAATGCGATTTAACGTACTCAGAGCTCAGCGCATCAGGACGGCGGTTTGATTCCATCAATGAACAGAATGCCTTCCTCAAACACGGGGATGCTAAGGAATGGACCAACGAACCGTGTTGCAAGGCGCTGCCGTTATATCCGTCCCCGAAAGACCAGACCTCTCGACTCTTGGGACACTGGCAGATGAACTTGGTCCGAGTGCAAGGCAAGGATACATTGGTCTGGCCCCAGGCCAACGGTGCACCCGCCGGATGCAGGCAAGGGTCGACCGCTTCATCAGTATCCACCCGGCCAAGCCCAGCGCGATCCATACGGGCCTTCACGTGCATACTCACCACACCACAGGGAGCATCGATTGTCCTCGACCATGCCGATGAATGCAGGGGTGCCAACTTCATCCGAGCCATATTTGGCGAGTATCTGCTGCTAGTCCGAGCTGCAATTGGCTGCGTAGTAGGCCGGACTCGTGAAGTATTTGTGGTGATTGATGGCCAGTAGGTACGGCCGCAGAGCCGACTGCCCAAGGTACAGCGCCGTTGACCAGTTGCTCCGTCGATGCCTGGGTCGGGAAGCGGGCGGCCGAAACGGAGAGCAGTTTTTTCAATATCGGTCCCTTCTTGTTGATTGTAGCGCCGGCTGGTTTTGGCCAGTTCCGCGCAAGGTAATATTGCCAAGGCCACATTGAGATTACGCCCCCTCTTTCGCAGGGGCATTCTTGTACCTTAGTGCCAATATGGTACGATTAATTTTAACCGTGATGAATTTGGGGACTATGCGGTGGTTTGGTAAAGAATTCGAGACCACCGCCGCCAACTCTCATAACATCGCGGGAGCAGACAAACTTTTGTATAGCAAAGAATAGCGGGGGCCGACGCCGGCTATCGCGGTAACCGGGACGGAAGAGAGGCAAAAGCACGCATGATGACGTTCAATGCCTGCGTTCCAGTATTTTTGCAGTGACTGAGGGCGCACCGTGGCATTTGAAGTGGGTTTCGTTCCCCAGGGCTGGACCCGGGGCCAGCCTTTGCGGGTCATGAGGGCTAAGCCGTCATGGCCTGGCTTTGTGAGCCTGGATCACACCAAGCTTTCCCTGAAGGATAGCATTTCTGGCGACGCCGTCGGCGTGGTGCGCTTTACCGTAGAAGAGGCCGCCAATTTGGATGCATGGCTAGAGTGGTGGAGCACCCCAGTTACGAGACATCAACGCACCGAATTGCCGTAGGAAATGGCCCTGATGTTGCCCCGTCTGGTCTGGTCGGACTCCGAGCGATGCAAGCCTCCCCATAACAATCGCGACCCCACTCCTCGCGCACCTTCGTCAGATTGCCGCTGATGCCACCCACCGCCAACACCGTCACTCCCATACGCAGCTCCACCTCGCCCACATCGTTGATGCAGCCCCCCTCTCCCCCCCCCCCCCGGCCCTGATGCCACAGCGGATCCGTCACCCGATATGCATATCTCAAAATTTACAGCTAGACTGAGACAACCATACCTGTAGTGCGCCGGCGAGATGGACTAAAAAGCGGCAAATTTGCGGATATCCTCCGCGACGGGCGCTAGTGATCGGCAGCGTCGAACGTGAATAGTTTTCCTCGGCTCCATATCGAGTGTGTCCCAGCCACACACTGACGCTACACAGCCTGAGAACCTTACAGGACTGATTTTGGTGGCTAAAGGACGACTCGACATGGGGAGGCTGGTTGCCTCTGGATAAAAGCTCAAGGCATTGACTCATTAGCTGGTCCCACTTACCACATGCCGGGGCGAATTGCTGAATAGTTGGGTTGCAGCAGCACGGAGACCGGTCACGAGGTGTTTGCTTGACTGTTCGGTTAGCTGAGCCGCCTTGTCATGGGATGTACGACAGCCCGTTGACAGTGGCGCAAATGGAGGCATCGGCAGGATCGCAAGTCAGGAACGCACAACCAACCAATAGCGGTTACTCTTTCAATTGAAGCAGAAGACAAAGCGCCTAAAAATTTCCCAACGAAAGTGTACAGCAAACTATTATGGATAGAATACCTAAAGGTTAACTATTTTCGCGAGAATGGGCGGACATCGCAAAGTGATGCCCTGGCAGATCATGGAGCAAAATGGCAAACTTTTAAAAGTCGGACATGAGCTATGTCAAGATGAATTTATGTTGGAAACAGCGATACTTTTCGCTGCTAAAATGATTGTTACTTTTATGCAGCTTTGGCGATATCGCAATTCGCGAGCATGCTAAAATAATATGGATTATGAAAAATATTTAGATTTTCGTATCTTAACAACTACCTGCATGAAACTAATTCCTGGCATCAATATTTAATTAATATTTAAATCTGGAACCTAATTTTCATGCCACTTAAGTTACATTTTACTTCTTGTCAATCGTCGTTTTTAATATAAAACACTTTGGAGCATCTTAAAATGTCGAAATGCGCCGACCTTAGAAATAAGCTCATTTTTTTTCTGGCCATGCTATTGCTTGTCGTAAGCCAAGCAAGCTTTGCATCAAATGCGAATACTATCAACTACTGCGTTTACGACCCTCTTGGGGCAGCTGGCGATTATTTCGCGATGGCCAAGGACTATCAATTGGCTGCAAAGCGTTGGGGCGTTGAATTAGAGCTAATATCCTATACCAGCGAATCCACTGCAGTCGAAGATTTTAAGGAAGGAAAATGTGACATCACCAATATGATTGGTCTGCGCGCCCGCATGTTTAATACATTTACCGGAACCATTGATGCGCCAGGGGCAGTAGAGGATTATCCACAAATGCGTATGGTAATGGATCTTATGGATTCGCCAAAACTCGAAAAATATATGATCAGCGGCCAATATGAGATGGTAGGAGTAATCCCCATCGGAGCCTGCTACAACTTTGTTCATGACAAGAATTTGAATACGCAGGCTGGATTTGCAGGAAAGAGAATCGCTGTATTGTCCTGGGATAGCGTGGAGTCTTCCTTAGTTGAACAAGTTGGTGGAATACCAGTTCCAGCCGACCCAATGACTCTTGGCAGCATGTTCAACAAAGGATTAGTGGATGTTCTTATCGGTCCGATTAATCTTTATAAGCCCTTCGAGTTATACAAGGGCATTGGTGATTCGGGCGGTATTATTCGGCGACCCGTATTGCAGCTGAGCATGCAGTTAATGACTCGTCGACAAAAGTTTCCAGATGGATTTGGCAGACTGAGTCGGCATTACAATTTCACTCAGGAGGACCATGCTTTTAGCCTCATTCATAACATGGAAAATGACGTAGATCCTCGACACTGGATTTATTTCACAGTGCCGCAACGGAAAGCCTTTTTGGAAGTCATGCGCAATGCTCGCGCGCTTTTGGCCAAGCAAGGAATTTACGATAAAACAATGCTAAACATCCTGAAGCGCGTGCGCTGCAAATCAACGCAATCACAGTTTGAATGCAATGAAGTTGAAGAGTAATAGTCATGTTTTAGCTGGGTAAGCGTCATGCCGAGACCGCATTGACACTTAGGGAACCTCTGAACAACCCCAAGTTCTACCAGCTGTAGCTGCAACATGCGTGGAGTTGCTCAGCACTTGATTGTTTCTGCCCTAAATTCTTTATCTTTCAGAGCTCTGCAACTGCCCTCTGGCAGCCGCAGGGCAGCCTCCCTCATATCACCATGTATTTCCGGCCAATCAGCAGGTTGGTAAATGCGGCCAGCAGGTGCAGCCGGTTGTTGTTCTTGGCCAAACCGCGATAACGTACTTTGCTGTAGCCAAACAGCAGCTTGATAAAGCGGAAGGGATGTTCGACCTTGGCCCGCATCCCGGCTTTGCGTTTTTCATTCCTGGCAGCAGGTCCATCGACAGGCAGTTGCTTGCGTTCACCGGGGCGCATGGCGATAAACCAGTCCACCTTGCGGTCGGCATGCTCGGGTCGCTTGCCGATGCCGCGATAGCCGGCATCCGCCCAGACCCGCTGTTCTTTGCCATGCAGCAGCTTGTCTGCTGCCGTAATATCATGGGCGTTGGCGGCCGTGGTCTCAATGCTGTGGATGAGCCCCAAAGCATCATCGACACCAATGTGCAGCTTCATGCCGAAATACCACTGCTGACCTTTGCGGGTCTGGTGCATCTCGGGGTCGCGCTCGCCGTCCTTGTTCTTGGTGGAGTTGGGAGCGGACAGGATGGTGGCGTCTACGATGCTGCCTTCCCGCAGCATCAGCCCTTGGGCCGCGAGTTGGCCGTTGACCTGGGCAAACAGGACTTTGCCCAGGCCATGAGCTTCCAGCAGGTGGCGGAAGTTCAGGATGGTGGTTTCGTCGGGCAGCCGGTCCGACAGCCGCAGTCCGGCAAAGCGGCGCATGGATTCGATTTCATAGAGGGAATCTTCCATGGCCGGGTCGCTCAAGTTATAAAAGAGCTGAAGGCAGTGCACGCGCAGCATGGTGGTCAGTGGGTACGGCGGACGACCGTTTTCACCCTTGGGGTAGTGAGGAGTGATTTTGGCTTCCAGTCGTGCCCAGGGAATCAGTTTATCCATGCGCTCCAGGAACACCTCTCGCCGTGTCTTGCGCCGCTTGTTGTCGTATTCGGCTTCGGCAAACGTGATCTGGTCCATGGCTGACTCCTCAGCGGTATTTTTTTCTGAATTATGCCAGATTGGTGGGGTTATTCAGAGGTTCCTTGGGTCAGCGTGTACTGATATTTCCGGAGGCGGACCGTGGGCCGTACAAGCAGTCGCATATCCAGCGGTTTCAGCAGTGAGGAATGTGTCCGCCCCAGTCCCCGCCGGCTCAGCGCCAGCGGGGGGGCGTCATCTGTTATAAGCAAGCATCAGTTACACAGCGACCAGTTTGCGGTCTCATCATAAATGATCGACCCGTTTTGCCACTGCATGCTGCCAACGATCAGGGAGTCCAGGGAGCGCTGGTTGGTAAAGCCAAAATTGCTGATGGCTTTCCAGGTAATGCCCGCAATCCGGATCTGCAGTTTGTCTCCCTCGTGGTCCTCAATAAAACCGGCCACCGTCGTCTGACCAACGTTGTTCGGAACGATGCGGCAGACTTGAGTGCCCTTGGAGGCGGTGCTCAGTTGTTGGGTCATGGACTGTCTGGCCTGAGCCATTGCTTGCGCCTGGACCACGGCAACCCGCTGGTTTTGCGCCTGTATCCGGGCGAAATCAGCGTCGTTGACGTAGCCCGCATCCACATAATGGAGCTGGCCCAACTTCGGCCCCTTCAGGTTCGACCTGTCAAAAACATCAATCGTCTGCCCGGGCCAATGCAGCACATAGGCTTTCCCGGCCTCTGCCTGAAATGTGTAATAGTGCAGAGGGCAGTGCCCGGCCGAGTTGATGCCATCGGGGCAGTTCGTCAACTCCAAAGTGTGCTGGCCAGGCGTGACGTTGGCGGCCGAACCTTCCAGATGCCATTGCGTTCTTCCATCAATCCCGGTGAGGGCCGCCTTATTGTTCTCCAATGGGACAACCAATGCGTAGTTGCCCAACTGCTCGGCAGGTATCGAGGCACAGCCCCCCATGACAACCGTGGCGAGACCCACTAAGCTCGCCACTGATTTTCTTATGTTCCTCATCGCTTTACGTCTCCTGTTCAAAAGAGGTTTTTGCCGCCGGCACCCTCTTGTTCATGCCGATTGTGACTTAAACACGGCTGACTTAAAAGAGGCTAAGCGGAGACTAGCATCATGTCTCCCTCAGACCTCCCAACACCTATTTATTCATCTGCACGGGCGATGCTGTCCGCGAACCTGATCCAGCTCCGTCACGACAAGGGCTGGTCACAGGAGGCGCTCGCCTTTGAGTGCGGGCTCCATCGTACTTTCGTTGCCCATGTTGAGCGCCGGGTACGAAATCCGTCCTTGGACAACATTGAGCGCATGGCTAAGGCTCTCGGTGTACCGGTGCACCGGCTGTTGCAGCCGGTTTAGCTCTCTTCGGGTTCGTGTTTGCCAGATGCCCTATCCCACCCATCCATGAGCGGTGCGGCCACCACCAGGGATCGCTGGGCCCGGCGTATCCGCTGAAAAATGACTTCCCACTCCGGCGCCTTCGTACAGAACGGATCTGGCGCCATAACCAGTTGACCTTCGGTCGACGGCCAGGTGAAGCCGGCAGGCACCCAGCGTTCCGGGGTTTTGGTGAAGACATCCTTCAGCATCAGCATGGGCGGCGGTTCGATCTCGCGCCCTGATGCCTCTGCCCATGCCCTCAGGGCGGTCCAACCCGCATAGCAGCCAACCCGCAGATCGGTGCCACTAGCGACCTCAAACACGTGGCCCCAGACACCGGCAAATTGCATTTTGATCAGCATGACGACTCCGATAGACCTGGGTTAAATTTAGGACAACGCTGAATAAGTGATTTCAAAAATAAAGGCTTAGCAAAATCAATAAGTTATGAAGCTCCATTCGAGATTTCAGGCACTTATTCAGCGTTGCCTTAAGCGACAGCGGTCAGGGCGCGACGGCGCGCGGGTATAGCCGGTCCAGTTGAGAGCGCAGCGCCCTCCCCCGCTGTGCGGCGAGGATCCGGCTCAGCGTCTGGGCCTGATGGGACCCCGCCAGACGACCCTGCATCTCAGCGATTTCCCGCGAGTTGGCCAGCTTGTCCGGATGCCTTATATAGAAGATGGCAGAGGCCAACATCACCGCCACCAGCGAATCGTTTAGCAACAAGCTGGAAACCGTCGGCAAATCTGGATCCCCGAACAGGCAGAGCCCCACCACGGCAGCCGTTCCCGCTATCGTACCCACCACAACGGATGTCCCGTGCTGAGACAGCAGCAGTACCACGATAATCCGAAGTTCGGCGGCCACACGCATAACGATGTTTTTCATAGGCTCCACCCTGTCACTGTTGCCAGCCTTGGCTGAAAAAGAAGTATCTCCGGCCAGGGCACAACGGCCGCTCGGAATTACGAATTGCAAAAAGCCTCGGCAGCACCAAGTCATGTACTCTGACGATCCTGCAAGAGAGCAAGGCACCTGAGCGATCAAGCTTTTTGGTCAGATTTGCTCAGGCGCGATACAATGTACTGTTGCAATGGTTGCACACAAAATATCGGCGGAAATCGTTCTTGTGTAACCACCCCCGGTTATAGATCGATCGGCTGCGGCATTCCGAGCAGATCATCCCGCGCACATAGTGCAACTCAACGGGTAGCTTTTCCCGATACTGTTTCACGGTAGGCAA
>Ga0302281_10000330_pt1 | contig 36592 bp, 27 predicted proteins | sample III_Fen_E1_2_FD_198762 | JGI IMG/M metagenome (GOLD analysis project Ga0302281, IMG submission 198762) | Peat permafrost microbial communities from Stordalen Mire near Abisko, Sweden - III_Fen_E1_2 | ecosystem: Environmental > Terrestrial > Soil > Wetlands > Permafrost | place: Sweden: Abisko...
TGCACCTGATAACCATGCCCCACCGTCAGGTTATTCAACGTGATGGTTCCCGGACTGGCATTGGCCCCCCAATCCGTCCCTTGGATGAGCGCCGTATAGCCGCTGTTGGCGGTGGTTAAGTTGTAATAAGCCGTGCCGCTCCCGCCCGTCCCCTCGCCATGCTTGTCCACCCCGCCCGCCGCATAGGCAATGGCCACGTTGCCATCCCCGGTTTGGCTGGTATCCTGGATAAAGCTGACCCCATTGAGGGTGGTTCCCGAATTTCCCCAGGTCTCCGCGTAGATTCCATAACCGTTGGTGGAAACATCCCTGGCCCCCGCCGCCCCGATGTTGACCGCCGCCCCCCAGGTAATCGCCGCCGCGCGGACGTTCAGCGTCCCCGCCAAAAGGAACAGGCTGATGATTTGAAATGCTGGATTGCTTCTCATGGTCTCATGGTTTCATTCAGTATCATTGAAGATAATAATCGGGAACTCCCATTTCGCTGCTGGTCCACGACCGGCCCGGGGGCGTTTTGTAATTTGACTCATTTTTTGTCCGGCTCCATGGATTTGCAAGTCCTTTTAGCGGTTAAAGCGTTAAAATTTCTTCGCTTCCTATAACGTTAAATATTTATAAGCTGTTGTGCTTTAAGTATTTGCGATTAAACGTATTCAACATCTTTAACGACCTAACGATTTTATGAAATGGGAAATTGGCCACCATCGTGGATCGAGTTGACGGGCGGGGACGAATTTTCCTCCCGCGCGGCTTTCGCGGGATTGACAGGTATAACCGCCGAGTGTATTAACCCCGCCATGGCCAACACTCGCGCCCCCAATCAAACCATGATCGCGTTTGCCTTGAAACAGGATTTATTGGAGGCAATTGACGACACCGCCGCCCGGATCGGAGCGTCCCGGAGCACGTTCATCCGCCAGGCCCTGGCCGCCAAAATCCGTGACTGTGACCAGCCGGTGGAGGAGCATTGGATTCCCGCCCAAGTTCGCGGCCCGATCGGAAGCGGTTTTGTGCCGCGCCAGCCGGCGGCAAAGCCTCCCGTCCCACCGTCCGCCCCCGCCGCCCGCCGAAAAGTCCCTGTGCGGGCCCCCAGTCGGAAACCACGCCCGACCTGATTGCGACTGACGTCAATTTGTTTTCATCTCGTTCATCAGCGGTTAAAATCGAAAAGGGCGCGCACCCGGACGGCTGGGAATCCAAAAAAACCACTTTGACCCGCCGCCGGGGAAGCTCTAACTTGGCCGGGTGCAACACGAACCTGTTTCCCCGCCGGACTCCCTCCGTGCCGACGGCCGCCAGCCCGGTCAATTGCGGCCGACCACCTTTCAAAACCACATTGCGCCTTACGCCGCCGGCTCCACGCTGATCGCCTGGGGCAACACCCGCGTGATCTGCGGGGTGACGGTGGAGGAAACGGTGCCGCGCTGGATGAAGGAACAAAACGTCCCGGGCGGCTGGATCACGGCGGAATATTCCATGCTCCCCTACTCGACCCTGCAACGGAAACCGCGCGACATCAACAAGGGCAAAATTGACGGGCGCTCGCAGGAAATCCAGCGGCTCATCGGGCGTTCCATCCGGGCGGCGATTGACCTTGAAAAAATCGGCCCGCGCACGATTTGTGTGGATTGCGACGTATTGCAGGCGGACGGCGGCACGCGCACGGCGGCCATCACCGGCGCCTTTGTGGCCCTGTCGCTGGCGGTCAAAAAGCTGATGGCGGCGGGCAAACTCGCCCAGAACCCGCTGCTGGGCGGCGTGGCGGCGGTCAGCGTGGGGATCGTGGCCGGCCGGGCGCTGCTGGATTTGTGTTATACGGAGGATGTGGCGGCGGCCGTGGACCTCAATCTGGTGATGAACGCGAAGGGGGAATTCATCGAAATCCAGGGAACGGGCGAGGAAGCCACCTTCACCGACGCACAACTGGCGGAACTCCTGGCCCTGGGCAAGACCGGCATCCGGGAATTACTGACGGCGCAACAAAACGCGGTCGCGCAAGGCTGAGGCCCGGATGAAACCCGCAAAAAAACCGTCGAAGAAGGAGCGCCTGCTCCCCACCCCACCCGCGCCGGCGACCCGGCTGCTGCTCATCCGTCATGCGGAGGTGGAGGTGAAATACCACCGCATTTTCGGCGGGCGCATTGACATGAACCTCTCGCCCCGCGGCCGGCGCATGGCGCGGACGCTGGCCACTTACTTGGAACGCAAGACCTTGGACGCCATTTACGCCAGCCCCATGAAACGGGTGCAGCAAACCCTGGCGCCAACGCTCCGCCCGGGCAAGCCCGCGCAAAAAATCCTGCCCGGGTTGCGCGAAATTGATTTTGGCGATTGGACCGGCCTGGGCTGGCAGGAGGTCAGCGCGCGGTTCGGTTTTGAGGCCCATGAATGGCTGGAACAAATTGAACATCACGGCGTGCCCAACGGTGAAGACGGCCGGCGCTTTCGCGCCCGGGTGGAACCGTGCGTGCGCGAGATTCTGAGCGGCCATCCGGGGCAGAATGTGGCGGTGTTTTGCCATGGCGGGGTCATCCGCATGATTCTGGCCATCCTGTTGGACCTGCCGTTGCCCAAGACCAATTCCTTTGAAATCGAGTATGCCAGCATCACCCAGGTGGCGGTGCATCCGCACATGGCGGAGGTGGAACTGCTGAATTTCACCCCCTGGCGGGATTTGGTGGCATGAAACGCAAACCCCTCTGGCGCATTTCGGTGGTGACGACCCGGGAGGCGGAAGACGCCCTGTCGGAATGGCTGGGCGCACTGCTCGGGACGGGGGCCTCGAGTTATTATGACGTGGAAAGCGACTCCAGCCGCGTCAGTGTGTATCTCGCCACCGCGCCACCGCCGGGCCCCAAGCTGCGGCGGACCCTCAAAGCAGGCTGGCAACACCTCCGGGATTGCGGACTTGATCCGGGCCTGGGCACGATCAAAATCGAGCGCGTGCGTCATGAAGATTGGGCGGAATCCTGGAAACGCCACTTTAAACCCATTGAGATCGGCCGTTCGCTGTTGATTCAACCCAGTTGGAGCCGGCAACGCCCCAAACCGCACCAACAAGTGGTGATTTTGGACCCGGGATTGAGTTTTGGGACGGGGCAGCATCCCACGACTTCATTTTGTCTGAAAGAAGTGGCCAGGCATGTCAATAAAGAGGCACCCCGTTCGTTTTTAGACATCGGAACCGGCTCGGGCATCCTCGCCATCGCCGCTGCGAAGCTGGATTATGCGCCGGTGCAGGCCTTTGATTTTGATCCTGAGGCGGTGCGGATCGCCCGGGAAAATACGAAAATCAACGGGGTGAAAATCCGCCTGGCACGCGGGGATGTCACCCGCCTGCCCCGGCGTCCCGCACGGACCTACGACCTGGTGTGCGCCAACCTCATTTCCACACTGCTCGTGGCGGAACGAAAACGCATCATTGGCCTGTTAAACAAGGATGGAACACTGGTGCTGGCCGGAATTCTGAAGGGGGAATTTCCGACGGTGGCGGCGGCTTTTGCGGCCCTCGGCTGGGGGTTGGTGAAGACGGAAAGCCTGCGGGAATGGCAGTCCGGCGCGTTTCAATTTACAAAAAAAGTTTCGCGGCTCGCAAAAAAAGATTGAACAGTTTCGGCCAAGCCCCCGTCTCATCTGTAACATTTTGGTGACAAACCCAAAATGGGATGACAGTGTTGGCATCCTTTACGCTGTCAGTTTGGTTGAAAGGAAACGTATGATGAAAACTATTGAAGTAATGAGCGAAGCGATCCGTAACTCCAAGCATCCGTTCCGTAAGACTGAAACCACCTCCAAAAAGGCGCTTAAAAATCGTCACGAGCGCCGGAAAATCAAGGAATACCTCCACCTGGGTGACTGGCTGTCCGAAGAAAGCATGTAACGGACAATCCGTTCCGCAAAAAACCGAAAACGCGGGTGGCCGCGTATCTGGGATTTACCCAAAGCCACCGCGTTTTCACACTTTTTAGATTCAATCACCGTCATCCCTTGGAAGGATGAGGGTGATTCAATTAAAAGCCCGGTGACCGCAGGGCGGTTTCCGGGCTTGACCGGGGGGATGGGGAGAACCCGGCGGCGAAATCCGGCCAAATTATTTCATCAACAACATCTGGCGCGCCCGCTTGATGGCCGTGGTGAGACGGCGCTGATAATGGGCGGGCAGCCCGGTGTATTTGCGGGGCAAAATGCGGCCTTGGTCGGTCACAAATTGGCGGAGCAAATTGGTGTTTTTGAAATCAAGGGCGTCCTCCGTGAAGTCAATTTTGGGCTTCGGCCGGGGGGTGCGGGTTTCGGTGGTGCGGCGCGCGCCGCGGCGGTCGGACTTCTCGGTGTTGGTCTTGCGGGGCATAATTACTTGATTTCGCGGTGGACCGTGTGACGGCGCAGGGCGGGATTATACTTCTTAATCTCGAGCTTTTCCGTCTTCAATTTCTTGTTGCGGGTGGTGGTGTAGCGGGAAGGAGCTTTGGCCTCCTTGCGGGCTTCCGTGCATTCAATGGTTATCAATTCGCGCGCCATAAATTATTCTTTCTCTTTCACTTTTTCTTCGGGTTCGTCTTCGTCGCCTTCCGACTCGCTGGAGCCGGCATTGTCAATGGAGCCCAATTGCCCCAACCGGCGCTGGCGCAGGGCGCCTTCACGCTCGAGCTGGGCCTGGGCCTCCACCGTGAAGCGCGTCCAGGGAATCGCCTCGAGGCGGGCCTTGGGAATCGGCTTGCCGGTCAGTTCACAAACCCCGTAAGTCTTCTTTTCGATGCGTTTGAGGGCTTCCTCAATCTCATACACCGCATCCTGATCCGAGGACAGCAGACTCAACGCAAAGTCCCGGTCAAAATTGTCCGTCCCGGAATCAGCCATGTGCAGGCTGTAACCGGGCATTTCCTGGGCGGAATCCTTGGCCAGACCGCTCATCTGATTCAACAATTGCTCGCGCAATTGCAACAGGTGCTCATAATAGCCCTGCCATTCGGGTTTGACCTTCTTCACCTCCAGCACGGCGGCGGGTTTGGCAATTGCACGCCCCAAAATGGCCGAGGACGTCGTCGCCACCTTGGGTTTGATCTCTTTTTTCTTCGCTGTCACGTTATTAATTGTCATTTTTCCGCTCAATACCAGATGATTCCCCCGGGAACCATGTTCCCGGTGAATTAAAGGTGTGCGAATGTATCAAAAGAAATCAAAATAGCCACAAAAATCTTTGGGAAATTTTCGCCGGGGGGGCCACAGCCCGCGCGCGGGGGCGGGACCGGCCATGGTTGCCGGGGGTAAACGGGGCCGCCGGGCTCAGTGTTTTTCAATGCAGGCGTAGGCGTTGTGGTTGTGAATGCTCTCAAAATTCTCGGCCTCCACCTTATACCAGCAGACCCGGGCGTCGGCATTTAATTTCAGGGCCACGTTGCGCACCAGATCCTCGACAAACACGGGGTTTTCATACGCGCGTTCCGTGACGGCCTTTTCGTCCTGCCGCTTGAGCAGGGCATACAATTCCGAACTGGCCGAGCTTTCGATCATCCCGATCAAATCCTCGATCCAAACCGATTTGGTGGAGCGAATGGCCACGGTGACCAGGCCGCGCTGATTGTGGGCGCCATATTTGGAGATGGCCTTGGAACAGGGACAGAGCGTGGTCACATGGGCTTTGACGGTGAGCAGGAAGTCAATTTCATCACCACAGGCCGCGGCATCAAAGCGGGCGACATAGTCCATGAGGCTTTCGCGGCGCGACACCGGCGAAATTTTGGACATGAAAAAGGGGAATTCCAGTTCGAGATGGGAGGTGGCGGATTTTAATTTTTCCTGGAGGGAGATCAAAATCTGGGAGATGTTCTCGACATGAATGACGGCGCCATGGGCGTTGAGCACCTCGACGAACCGGCTCATGTGGGTGCCCTTGAATTCCTTGGGCAAATCCACGAACATGCCGATGGTGGCGACGGTGTTCTGCACACTGCGCGCCTTGTCTTGAACCTGAATGGGAAAACGCAGGCCGCGCACGCCCACCTTGTCGATGCGCAACTCGCGATGGTCCGGTTCACTTTGCTTGTCCTCCAGCTTCAGCCGGAGGGGTTTGGGTTTCCGCGCCGCCGCCGGGCGGCTGTTTTTTGACATGCGGCATGATACCAGCCGGCCGGCAATTTGCAAAAGCTCTTTGACTTGGACCGCCGCCCGGATTATCACGCAGCATGAATTGGCGATTCCCCGGCCTCGGCCTGGCCCTCTGCGTTTTCCTGTGCGCCGCCACCGGCAACCCGGCGCGGGCCGGCATCTTCCGCGTGGCCACCTACAACGTGGAAACTTACCTGGATGAACCCACCGCCACCCGTCCGCGCGTCAAATCCGCCGAAGCCAAAGCCAAAATCCGCGAAAGCATCCGCGCCCTGAACCCGGATGTCATCGCCCTCGAGGAGATGGGGACCACCAACGCCCTGCTCGAACTGCGCGCATCGCTCGCCGCCGAGGGCCAGACATTCCCATTTTGGGAACATGTCAGCGGCGCGGACACCAATATTCATGTCGCCGTCCTGAGTAAATTCCCGATCACCGCCCGGCAACCGCATACGAATGAAACCTTTCTGCTGGATGGCCGCAGTTTCCGCGTCAGCCGGGGATTCGCCGAACTGACCATTCAGGTGCGGACAAATTTCAGCTTCCGGCTGATCGCGGCCCATTTGAAATCGCGCCGGCCCGTACCCGATGCAGACGAGGCGGCGGAACGGCTGGGGGAGGCCCGGGTGTTGCGGGGGATCGTGGACGGCTTGCTGCGCGCCGACCCGGACCTCCCGCTGATCGTGCTGGGGGACATGAACGATGTCAAAGACGCCGATTCCACCCGGGCGCTGATCGGCCGGGGCAAATCCAAACTCACCGACACCCGGCCCGCCGAACGCAATGGCGACGATACCCCGGCGACCAGTCCCCGCGAAGCCCCGCGCACCATCACCTGGACCCATTATTACGCGAAGGAAGACAGTTACAGCCGCATTGATTACATCCTCCTGAGCCCGGCCGTGCTCCCCCGCTGGCGGCCGGCGGATTCGTATGTCCTGAATCTGGCCAACTGGGGGGTCGGCTCGGATCACCGGCCGATTGTGGCGGCCTTTGAGGACGGCGATTGACGCACTGGACTAAGTGGACTAACTGCCCGCCCTCCACAATGATCCCTGTGACCGGTTTATCATCGCCACGGCCAAATTAAACCATCTGGCGGTGGTGACGGCGGATGAACGGTTCGCGGAGTATGGCGTGACCCAGTTGAAGTGAAGCCCCGACGGTCCCCGCCAAGCCGGAACGATTCGATTTAAACCGCAGATGGCCGCAGATGCACAAGATGGGAAGTCGGACAGGTTGGTTGAGCAACCACCCAATGTGGCTCAAAAGGCAAAGCCAGGGGAAATATTTACCACGAAATAATCGAAATACGCGAACGGGAAAGAAGAACTTTCAGGCCCAACGAATTCCAGTCCCCGGGAATTAATACGTCCGCCCGCAGCCGGTTAAGGCTTGGGGAGCCGGTAGCGAAAATCAGTTTTGCGGATGCCGTTCGGCGGGATGGTCCGGTCTATGCGCAAGACAATGCGGCCGCCAATCGTGGTTGCCTTCAATTCCGCCGGTTGTTTCGCCAGCAGGACCGCGCCGAGTGGCAGGCGATATTCCTCCCGGCTGTGGGTAAACCCGTCGTTGCCGGGCAAATCGGCCATCTGATAGACAAAGCCGCCGGCTTCGAGGGTTGGCTGGCACTGGTTGGTGAGGGTCAAACTCATGCCGATGGAATATTTGCCGCCGGGGGGGACGGGGTGGTTCAGGGTCACCACGCAGAAGGGGTAGCCGTCCTGTTGCACGGTAAATTTTACCGGTTGCCCGGATTCGTCGGCAAGCTGATCAAAGTTGACGGCCCCACTGATCATGTCCTCGGTGAGCAGGGCGCTCGTCCGGTTGATGCCCTCGGCCGTGGCTTCGTAATGGACGGAGCCGTCCGGTAGCAGGTCGGCCACAAGGTTTTGTTGCAAGGTGGGAGAGTCGGCGGCGGGCGACACCACCTGCATGATGACCGGAACGGGTTGGCCGCTGGGGATGAGTTGGAGGCCGAGTTGGTCGCGCAACGCCCGTTTCAAACCTTCGGGGGTGCCATCCCATTTCAAGTTGACGTCCAAGTTGCGGGGATTTCCGGTCCGGTCAACCACGACCGTTCCATAGTAATCTTCAAGATACTGAACGAGAATCCACAGGCCATCCAGGTTGGTGGCGGTGAAGGAATTTGGGGTTTTCCACAAGGAGCCGTTCTGTTTGTCCAGATCGGAAGCGGCCTTCATCCCCGGGGCGTTGGGATTTTGGAGGGTGAGGATGAGCGCGTTGGTCTCCACCAGAGTGCGTCGGACTTCCAAGCCGAGCTGGCTCCGGATTTCCTGTCGCAGGGCGTCAAACGAGCCTTCGGGAAGATTGGAGATAAAATCGTATTTTCCGGCGGGGACCGGGGTGGCGAAGACCAGCCGCTCGGCATCCGTAAAATTGACCGCCTGAATCATCTGCGGGACGGTGAGTCCGAGCCCGAGCGATTTTCCGCCCCACATGGCCCAGTTATTCACGCTGGCGCTGCGGGTGGGCGGTGCCGGCCGGAGGGTGACTTGGGGCGGCACTTTATCCACCAGGGAAAAGTCCCAGCGTTGCTGCCAGTCATAAGTTTGGCGGGCAGGCAGATTCCTCACGGTGACGGAGGTGGCGCCGACGGCCAGCAGCACCACGACCCCGGTGATGAGGGCGGCTTTTGCTTTGGTCCAAGCCATAAGTTTCAAGGCTCCTTTGGCCAAAGCGAAGGTTGAACCGCCCGCCGCCGCGCCTTTGGCGAACGCGGTGGTGGCAATGGTTTGGGCCAGCGCCGCCGGGGCGGCGTGGACGGAATTGGCGGAAATTGCGCCGGCAATGAGGGCGGTGGTGGAACTCACGCCGCGTTTGACGAGGATTTGCCGCAGTTTTTCCAGGGCGCGGTTCACCCTCATTCGGGCTGCGTCCTCGCGCGTGCCCAAGGCCCGGCCCACTTCGGCCAGGCTGCGGTTTTCAAAATACCGGAGGACGATGGCGTGCCGGTCGGGTTCATTCAATCGGGCCATGGCCTGGTCCAGCAGGGGGGCGATTTCCGGCCAGGCCGCGTCCGTGCCGGCGGCGGGTTCAGCGGCGGGGGATTGCATGTGGGCCTCGTGTTCGCGCCGCGCGCAGCGGTAACGGGTTTTCAGCGCGTTGGCGGCGGCAAAACCGGCCGCGCGGTGCAGCCAACTGGGGAGAATGGTTTGGGGGCCAAGCGCGCCCGCCTTGTGCGCCAGCATGATGAACACGGCCTGGGTGACATCCTCGGCCAGGTGCGGATCGCCCGTCTGCCGCAACGCGGTTGAATAGACGAGGTTGACATACCGGGCGACCAGCGTTTCAAAGGCGGGTTCGGACTGGCGGGCGGCGTATTCCCGCACCAATTCCATGTCGTCGGTCATCATTTATTCAATACATGTACAGGACGACGAAAAGCGAACAAACTTATTTTTGAATCGTGATCCGGGCTTATTATTTCACTTTATCCACCACGAGCATTTCGACCGGCGCCGTGCCGGGGACCAGTTCCAAACCGAGTTGTTCGGTCAACGCCTGTTTTAGTCCCTCGGGGTTGGGGGCATCGGGATATTTGTCCCCGGGTTTTTTGCGGTTTAGATTCCAATGGAGTTGGAAGTCATACCGGTTGGTCAGGCCGGTTTGGTTTAGGACGGGCAGGTTGAAGTCGTCTTCCAACTGCCGCGCCAATTCGTCGGTGTCCTCACCTTGCGCCGAAAACGCCCCGGGGGCTCCATCGGAACCACCGTGCTCTCCGGGTGGCATTCGACTGGGTTTTAGTCCGGCGGAGTTGGGATATTTCACCTGGAGTAAGAGGACGTTGGTCGCAATGGTCTCAAATCGTCCGACCAGCCCGAGTTTTCTCCTGATTTCCCGCTGGAGTGCAACCCGGGCGCCGGTGGGGGGATTGGAATAGAAATCGTATTTCTGGGCCGGCGTCTCCGGGCCGAGAAGGGTCCGGGCCCGACTGACTGGATTGAATGAGGAATAAGCCTCGCGCAGCAGGTCGGGTACTGATGAATTGATGCTCAAGATGCAGCCATCCGCCGCCCACATGGCGCGGGCATTTCCCAGCCGGGGATTTCGTTCGGCGGCCTTGGTGGGGAGAATCACGGTGCGATACGGTGGTTTTCTCAGGAAATCGAATTGGACGTTCTCCAATTGCCACGCTTCAGCTCGGGGCCCCCGAATTTTTTCCACGGTCAGTGTGGTGGTGCCCGCCGCCAGTAATACCACCACGGTGGTGACGATGACCGTCTTTGCCTTGGTCCAGGCCATAAGTTTCAATGCTCCTTTGGCCAAAGTCAGGGTTGAACCGCCCGCCGCCGCGCCTTTGGCGAACGCGGTGGTGGCAATGGTTTGGGCCAGCGCCGCCGGGGCGGCGTGGACGGAGTTGGCGGAAATCGCCCCGGCAATGATCGTGGTGGTGGAACTCACGCCGCGTTTCACGAAGAACTTCCGCAACTTTTCCAGCGCCCGGCTGACGCGCTTCTGGGCGGTGTCGGCGTTCAGGCCGAGGGCGCGGCCCACCTCTTCGAGCGGCTTTTGCTGGTAGTAGCGGAGGACCACGGCGTTGCGATCCGTCGGGCCGAGGTGGGCCATGGCTTCATCCAGCAGGGGGGCGATTTGCGGCCAGATTTCGGGTTCGGGTTCGGGCGATGTGGATTCCATGCCGGCCTCCAGTTCACGGTGTTGACGGCGGTGTTCGGCCTTGAGGGCGTTGCAGGCGGTGAAGCGTGCGGTGCGGCACAGCCAGCCGGCCAGCACGGTTTCCCGGCCCAGGCTCCCGGCCTTGCGCGCCAGAATGAGGAAGACGGCCTGGGTGATTTCCTCGGCGAGATGGGGGTTGCGCACCTGCCGCAGGGCGGCGGAATAAACGAGCGAGACATGACGGTCCACCAGCGTGGCAAACGCCTCCTCGGAGTGTTGCGACGCGTAGGCGGAGATCAATTCGGCATCATCCCACTGGCGCATTCATAGAGTAATGTCCATTGAACGGGCATTCCGACAATCTTTTTTGTCCACTAATTTCCGGCCGGATGGAGCAAATAACCGCGCTGCCGCTCCAAGGCGGCAAAGTCGCCGTCGGGGGAATGGTCCAGTTGCGCGTGTCCGTCGGCAAAGGCGTACGTTTTGTAATAACCGCCATCCGGCGACCGCCGGGGATTTTTTTCCCGCAGCAGAATGGTGGCGGACGGATTCGCCAACTGGTTCAGTTGGCCGCCGGAGACCAGTTCCCAATCGGTTTCCGCGAGCCCGGAGGAATATTGTTTCAATTGCGCGAGTTTGGTGGGCAATTGGTTTTGATGGTCGGCGGCATACATGATGCAGGACAGCGCCCATTGTTTGGACTGGTTGAGGTGCGCGATGTTTTCCTGCCGGAACGCCTCCATGGCGGCCGGGGTCATCGGCGGTCGGGCCGGTCCGTGATGGCCGTAATGTTGCACCAGGACCACCGTGCCGGTGGTGGCCAGAATCAAGACCGCGCCCGTGATCACCGCCGTTTTTGCTTTGGTCCATGCCATAAGTTTCAATGCTCCTTTGACCAGGGTGAGGGTGGAACCGCCCGCCGCCGCGCCCTTGGTCAGCGCGAGGGTGGAGATGGTGGTGGTCAGCCCGGCGGGCGCGGCCTGCACGGAATGCGCCGAGACCGCACCCGCGATGGCCGTGGCGGACAGGGTGACGCCGCGTTTCAGGAAAAATTTCCGCAGTTTGTCCAACGCCCGGCTCAGGCGCTTGTGCGTGGCCGCTTCATTCAGCTTGAGGGTGGCGGCGATTTCGCGGGCGGTTTTATTTTCAAAAAACCGCAGCACGAGGGCGTTGCGGTCGGCTTCGCCGAGTCGGCCCATGGCTTCGTCCAGCCACGGGGCGACCTGCACCCACGCCGCGGCCGGTTCGTTCAAAGTGGATTGCATATAGGCCTCTTGTTCGCGTTCCTGCCGGTGGATTTCCCGCTTGACGAAGTTGGCTGCCGTGAGCCGGGCGGTCTGATACAGCCAGCCGGACAACACCACGCATGGTCCCAGGCGACCGGCTTTGCGCGCCAAAATGATGAAGACGGCCTGGGTGATCTCCTGGGCGTGGTGGGCGTTGCCCGTGGCCCGCAGGGCGGTGGAATGGACCAGGGGCAGATGCCGCGCCACCAGCGCGGCGAACGCCGCTTCGGAGGCGTTGCGGGTGTACGCGGCGAGCAAGGCATGGTCATCCGGTTCGATCATCTGCAAATAGGATGTCTCTGAACTCCAGAAGTGGACAAACAATTTTTTGGGGAATTGTCGCGGCCGGGGAAGCAGAGAAGCCCGGGGAAGATTCAAAAATTCAAATTTTAAAGTTCAAACTCAACCTCCCACTTGGGATGGGCGGGAGTGGCAGGGCCATGGATGGGTGCGGCGAAAGCGCCGTCGTCGCTGCGCTTTGCCGGCGCACCTCGATGCGCGCCAGTATTCTTGCACGCGTCAAGGTTCATGGGCGGCATTATCACCACTTGAAGTGGGGTTGCAACAGGCTCATTTTCACCCCGGCTGGCCTTCTCCGCAGTTGGCCGAGGTTTTTTTGGGTTTTCCCGGCGTGGCGCTTTGCGCTTGCCACGGATTTTTTTTATTCCATAATGGTCGCCTTGACGGAATGCTGTTGCTGGTCCACACTGTTTGGCCCGGTTTTAGTTGTTTCGATTGCCCCGGCATGGGGTTGTAGCTCAGTTGGTAGAGCGTCTCGTTCGCAATGAGAAGGTCAGGGGTTCGATCCCCCTCAACTCCACCATGCATTTTTTTTTCAAACCATGAAACCCCCCGCTTCACCGCTTAAAAACAAATGGGTTCTGATCACCGGCGCGTCCAGCGGCTTTGGCGCGGCGGCCGCCGTGGCGTTTGGCGCGGCGGGCGCCCGGGTGCTGCTGGGGGCGCGGCGGGTGGAGCGTTTGGAGGCGGTGGCGGCCCGGGCCCGCCGGGCCGGCGCGGCGGCGGCGCACGTGCATTCGCTGGATGTGACAGAGACGGCCAGCGTGGAGGCTTTTGTGCAGTGGGCGGGCGGCTTGATCCGGGGACCGCGCGCGAAGACCGGCCGGTTGCACGTGCTCATCAATAATGCCGGCGGTGCGCAGGGGTTGGACACGGTGGCCGAAGGGAAGGATCAGGATTGGGAGACGATGCTGCAAACGAATGTGCTGGGGATTCTGCGCATGACCCGCGCGGCGCTGCCGTTGCTGGCGCGCGAGGCCGGGGCGAGCATCCTGAACATCGGCTCGACGGCGGGGCACGGGGTTTATGTCGGCGGGGCGGTGTATTGTGCGGCGAAGGCGGGCGAATTGCAGATCACCCGCACGTTGCGGTTGGAATTGCTGGGCACGGGGATCCGGGTGAGTTCGATTGATCCGGGGCTGGCGGAAACGGAATTTTCCCTGGTGCGCTTCAAGGGGGACGGAGCCAAGGCCAAAAAGGTCTATGCGGGGATGGTGCCGTTGCGGGCGGAGGATATTGCGGAGACGCTGGTCTGGGTGGCCGGCCGCCCGGCGCATGTGAATATTGACGAGGTGTTGATCAAGCCGGTGGACCAGGCCTCATTGACCCTGATTCACCGTCGGGAATAAGGGTGTTAGAAGCCCCGGTTGGCGCGCCACAGCAGCACTCCGCCGACGGCCTGGAAGATGAAGTTGGGGATCCACAGGATCAAATCCGGATGGAAGGCGGGGCGGGCGGACAGGGATTCGCCCAAGAGGATGAAGCTGTAATACACGACCGTCAACGCCAGGGCGACGGCGATGCCGATATTGGTTTCGCGCCGGTGAACGCGGATGCCCAGCGGGATGCCGATGAGTGCAAAACCGAAACTGGCAAACGAAAAGGCGACTTCGCGGTTCAACTCGACCCGGGCGGGCAGGGTGGGGTCCTGCTTTTGCCCCGGGGTCATGGGGAATTGCCGGCGCAATTCCTCGATTTGCGCGCGCAACTGTCCGCCGGTCATGTCGCTGAGTTTGGGGTGGTAAACCTGGTTGGTGTCGGCGTTTAAATCAATGATGATCCTGGTGGCGCGGACCCAGGAATTGTGTTCCCGCACGCCGTCGCTCATCTGGCTGGCGGCGTTGGTCAGATCGAGCGTGAGGAGTTTATTGGGGCGGTCCACTTCCAACCGGCCTTCGGCGGCATGGATGAAGTTGTATTTGTTGGTGTCGCTTTCGGCGTAGAACTGCTTGATCTGGATGTCCTTCAGATAGCCTTCGTGGTTTTCGCCCACCCAGCACAGGTAGCCGGGAAAGTCGTGAATGAGGGTGCGGGGGGGCATTTGGACCGTGGCCATTTCATACCGCGCCTGATAAATGAGGTTCTTGTAGGCCACGCGGGAGCGGGGGCCCAGTTCCAGATTGATCCAGGCGCTGAGTCCGCAACACGCGAGGCTGATCAGAAGGATGGGGGTGGCGAGGGAGATCAAACTGACGCCACTGGCGCGGGCGGCGGTGAGTTCCTGGTCGGCGCTGAAGCGGCCGAAGACGAGCAGGGTGGCGGTGAGGAGGCCCATGGGCAGGGCATAGACCCAGAGGAAGGGGATGATCAACCCAACGGCTTCGAGCACCAGGCTGAAGCGCGCCCCGCCGGTGACGAGCAGGGAGAGGATTTCCTTGAGCAGGTTGCCCACCAGCAGGACGAAGGTGAACACCACCACGGTCAGGGACAGCGAGGCCAGCACCTGCCGGGCGAGATATTTGTGAAGTGTTTTCAAACCGTCCGCGACCACCACAAAATTGAAGTGGTGGCAGGACCCGGAATTGAACCGGGGACACAAGGATTTTCAGTCCTCTGCTCTACCAACTGAGCTATCCTGCCAACCAAATTTCCCCCCGCCGCCAGGGATTGCGCCAATGAGCAAATCCAACCCCGGTTGCATGGGAGGCGAATTCTATACCAGGCGCGGGAAAACGCAAACAGTTTTAATGCCGTTACTTCGCAACGGAGCGCATCCTGACCCTGCCCCCAAATTTCCACCGGTCAGAGGCAAAGTGCCGCAGACTTCCAAGTCGGCTGTATCGCGTCCCGCTCTGCGGGACAAACCCGCAGGCCGTTGAACAAGGTGAGCCCTTGAACTTCGGATGGTCTGCCGATTTGGAAATCGGCGATACGGCAGGTTTGGAAACCTGCGCTACGGGGGCAGTGTCGAGATGTGCCCTCGTAAGATCAGGCTGTAAAATCAGGCTTGTCATTATCATCCGCCATTCCTATCTTCAAATTCATCCAATATGAAACCAATCCTGCCGGCCCGCTTTGCGGCCAAAGTCAGCGTTTGTCTCTGGTTGTCCCTCCTGTTGCCCGCCGGGCGGGCGGGCGCGGTTGATCCCGACACCCTCGTGCTCATCCACTCCAAGGATCAAACCTTCCAGATGGGCCAGTCGCTCGGCGGCAGGGTCTGGACCCAGACCACCCCGGTGCATGAGGTTCGTTTCACCTACGATTTCTTGATGCGCCCCACGCAAATCTCCCAGGGCCAATATGTGGGCCTCAATAGCCGGACCAATCCCAGCAAGCACCAGGTTGCGGGCGACCTCAATCTCCCCGTGGACCGGGTGTCTTGGAACGAGGCCGTCGCCTACTGCAATGATTTGAGCATCAAAGCGGGGCTGACCCCCGCCTATTCGGCGTCCGGGGACGTTGACCTCACCAAGAACGGCTACCGGCTGCTGACCTCCGCCGAAAATGAATTTGTCACCCGCGCCCGCACCACGACGCTCCTCTCCTACGGCAATGAATATAACACCAACAGCCTGCTGTATTCCTGGAGTGACGGCTCGGGGAACCGCAATTCCGCCACGGGCAACAGCCATGGCGTCACCCATGACGTCGGCACCCTGCGGCCGAATCCGTATGGGGTCTATGACATGACCGGCAATTTGTGGATGTGGTGTCAGGACCGCCACGACACCCACAGCACCAACAATTACCCGTCCACCCCGCAGGTGGATCCGACCGGACCCGCAACGGGCGGCGAGCACATCGCCAAGGGCGGCGCTTTTTGGAACGACGCCGGCCATCACGAAATGTCGGCCAACCACTGGCAGTGGGGGCCGGACACCAAAAGCGAGGAAATCGGTTTTCGCATCTGCCGCACTGTGTTGCCGTCGGAGCATCTGGAGTTTTCCAATGTCATCATCGCGCCGGCCACGCAGGGGACGGTGTCCGGCACGATTCCGGTGGCGGCCACCGTTCATCGCGGCGGCGGCGTCAGTGTGGCGGGAGTCCAATTCCGGGTAGATGGCGCGGACCTCGGCTCCGAAGTGCCCCGGGCCCCCTATACCACCTCTTGGGACACGACCACCGTTGCGAACGGCCCTCACACCCTTTCCGTGGTCGCCCGCGACGCCACGGGCCTCCTGACCGCCGAGTTCGAAACGGTGATGGTAAACAACTAATCGGGTGCATTGACATCCTTGCCCGTCGCGTCCGCCTTGCGCCCCGGGCCGTTCGCGATTACCTTGGCCCCATGCATGTTGGCAAGGTGTGGGGAAAAGTGCTGTTGATTGCGGCGGTCGTCCTGCTGGGTTCCGTCCCGGGGGTCCGGGCGCAAACCCCGGCGCGAACGCCGTTGGCGGGCCACGTGCCGGCCATCGTTTCCGGGCTGCAACCCTTGGGCCGACTGGACGGTGCCTCCCGGCTGAGATTGTCCATCTACCTGCCGTTGCATCACCCGGAGGCCCTGACGAATCTGCTCGATCAAATCTATGATCCCGCCAGCCCCCAATATCATCACTACCTCACCCCGGAGGGGTTCGACGCCCGGTTCGGCCCCACGACGAACGATTATGCGGCGGTCATCGCCTGGGCCGCCCGCAACGGCCTGACCGTCACCGCCCGGCATCCCAACCGGATGCTGCTGGAAGTCAGCGCGCCGGTCACCAACCTCGAACACGCCCTCCGGGTGACGCTGCGGACCTACCGGCATCCGACGGAATCGCGCACGTTTTTTGCGCCGGACACGGAACCGTCGGTCGAGGCCGGCGTGCCGATTTCATTCATCGGTGGCCTGGACAATTATTCCCGGCCCAAGCCCATGAACCTGCGGCGGACGCCGATCAAGCCCGCCGCCCAAGCCCGGCCGCAAATGGGCTCGGGCCCCGGCGGCAACCTGGGCGGGTTTGATTACCGGGCGGCCTACGCCCCGGGCGTGACGCTCACCGGCGCGGGCCAGCAGGTGGGCTTGCTGGAGTTCGATGGTTATTATTCGAGAGACATCCGTTCCTATGAGCGCCAGATGGGGCTGTCGTCCGTGCCGCTGCAAAATGTGCTGCTGGATAACTTCGATGGCATCCCCACAATGGGAACCAACAGCGGAAACGGCGAAGTGGCCCTGGACATCGAGATGGCGGTCTCGATGGCCCCCGGCCTGGACAAGGTGGTGATTTTTGAAGGGGGCACCAACGGACAACCGAATGATATATTGCAAGCCATGGCTGCCAACCCCCTCATCAAACAGTTCAGTTGTTCCTGGGATTTTGGCTCGGTCTCATCCGCGCAACAAAGCGCCATGGATGTTTATTTCCAGAAAATGGCCGCGCAGGGTCAATCGTTCCTCTGCGCGTCCGGCGACAGTGGCGCGGTCAATTCCATGATTCCCCCCGAGGATGATCCCTATATCACGCTGGTGGGGGGCACCACCCTGGCCACCACCGGCCCGGGCGGCGTGCGGTTGGAGGAGACGGCTTGGAATTCCGGGATTGGGCTGGGCAGGTATGTCACTGGTGGTGGTGTCAGCGCCATCTACCCCCTTCCCTCGTGGCAAGCGGGCGTCGGCACGGCCTTCAACCATGGATCGATCACTCACCGCAACTGCCCGGATGCGGCCATGGTGGCCGACAATATCTTTTTGGTGGCGGACAACGGCACGAATGAAATTACGGGGGGTACCAGCGCGGCGGCGCCGTTGTGGGCGGGCTTCACCGCTCTGATCAACCAGCAAATGGCCGCCCTGGGCGGCGCCAACTATACCATCGGGTTTCTAAACCCGGCCCTTTATCGCCTCGGCACCGGCTCGGGTTACACGGCCGTTTTCGACGACATCACGGTGGGGAATAATACGAATAACAACGTCACCCAATATCTTGCCGTGCCGGGCTATGATCTCTGCACCGGTTGGGGCAGCCCGGCCGGGGGCAGCCTGATCCTCGCCCTGACGCAACCGGATGGTTTCCAAATCACCCCCGGCCGGGGCGCGGTCGCCAACGGACAACTCGGCGGCCCGTTCACAGTTTCCACCCAGACCTTTGGGTTGACGAACACCGGCAAAGCCACCCTCAACTGGTCAGTGGGTTGCACGGCCACCTGGCTTAACCTCTCGGGCACCAGCGGCACCCTGGCGGCCGGCGGCGGCACCAATGTCAGCGTGAGTTTGAATTCCGCCGCCAGCGTCCTGCCGGCGGGGGTCTATACCGCCAGTCTGTGGTTCACCAATCAAACCAGCGGCCAGGGCCAACTCCGGCAATTCACCCTCCAGGCGGACCAGGAATTGGTGCAGGACGGCAGTTTTGCCGCGGACGATTTCGCCTATTGGAATCTGTCGGGGAACTCATCGGTTTACAACGATAATATCGTGGCTTATGGAACGAACAACGGCTACTCCCCCGAGGGCAATAACTTGTGCTTCGCCGCCCTGGGTGAGCAGTTCACGCTGGCCAGTCTGTCCCAACCCCTCCCCACGCAGGCCGGCCAGTATTATCTGCTTTCCTTCTGGCTGGCCAATCCGTATATCAGCACGCCCAATCAATTCCAGGTGCAGTGGAACAGTAATTCCACCACGGCCAACTTCGTTTACAACCAGTCCAACCTGGGGGCGTTTGACTGGACCAATCTGCAATTCGTGGTCCTGGCCGTGACCAACCAGACCACCCTGCAGTTTGCCGCCCGCAATGACGTTGATTTTTTCAACCTGGATGGGGTCAGCGTCACGCCGTTGCCCACGCAAACGCTGGGGGTGGTGGCGGCGATGCTCAATGGCGTCCTCAGCCCGGCGGGTCTCGCCCCGGCCACGGCGGCCCAAACGATTGCCACCAACGCCGCCGCCTTACCGCCGTAAAAATTTGGCCACCGCCTCGGTCCGGGTGCGGACCTGTAATTTCTCGTAGATGCGGCGGATGTAGGTGTGCACCGTCTCGTAGCTGATGCCGAGTTTGTCCGAGATTTCCTTATACATCAGCCCCTGGCTCAATAAATCCAGCACCTGCTGCTCCCGTTCGGAGAGATGTTCGCGCGGCGCGGATTCGGCCGCCGGGGCGCGCTGAAACGATTGCACCACCTTGCGCGCAATGTGCATCGTCATGGGCGAACCGCCCCGGTGCACCTCCCGGATGGCGTCCAGCAATTCCCGGCTCGGGGTGCGTTTGAGCATGTAACCATTCGCCCCGGCGGCCAGCGCGTCAAAAATGTTCTCTGTGTCCTCATAGACCGTGAGCATCATGACCTGGATTTGCGGGTTGGCGGCCTTCAATTGCCGCACGCAATCCACCCCGTTCATGCCCGGCAGGTTGATGTCCATCAGCACCACATCCGGCCGGATCTGGGGCAGCGCCTTGAGCGCGTCCTCGGCGTTGGGGTAATCGCTGACGCATTTGAAACCGTCGGCGCGGTTGAGCACGCGGGCGAGGGTGGCGCGCAACTTGTCGTTGTCCTCCACGATGGCTACGGTAATGGGCATAAAATAGTATTTAATTCAAACGTCGGTCGGCGGTACGGACTTCCCCAGCGGGGCCGTGAGCCGGACCAGCGTGCCGCCGCCGGCTCCGGGTGTCAGCGCAAACGCCCCGCCGATCTCCTCGAGCCGCTTGCGCATGTTGCGCAGCCCGTTTCGGTTCTTCGTCCGTTCGGGATCCCCGTGCGCCGGCCCCCGGCCATTGTCCGCAATTTCGAAGGTAAACGATTCCGGCGAAAATTGCAGCCGAATCCACACTTCGGAGGCCTGGGCGTGTTTGACCACGTTGTTGACCGCCTCCTTGAACGCAAGAAAGACATTGTGGCGCACGTCGGGGGGCAGGGCGGCGGCCGGCAATTGGGCGGGGACGTCCGCCCGGTAGCGCAGACCGGCCAGGGCGAGATAATCCTGCGCGTATTTCACGGCGTAGTTCACGAGCCCCTCGAGGGTGTCATTCGAGGGGTTCACGGCCCAGACAATTTCATCCAGCGCCCGGGTGGTCTCCCGCGCCGTCTGGAGGATTTGTTCGGCGTGGGATTCCACTTCCTCGGGCAATTCACGGTCGGATTTGGCCATTTCCCCGAGCAGGGCCACCTGGGTCAAGTTCGCGCCCAACTGGTCGTGCAGGTCGCGGGCAATGCGGGAGCGCTCGTGTTCGAGGGCCTCCTGCTGTTTGAAGAGCGCCACCGTGCGCTTGAGTTTTTGCGTGGAAAGATAGCGCACCACGCCCGCCACCACGGCCAGCACCAGGACGATCAAACCGGCAAGAAACATCCGCGTCTGCCAGAATTCCGGCTGCACCGTGATGGCCAGCACCCGGCCGGGCTCGGCCCAAACGCCGTCTTCATTGGCCGCCCAGACATGAAAACGGTAATGGCCGGGCCACAAATTATGATAGCGGGCCACCCGCTCGCCACCGGCCTCGGTCGGCGTGCTGTCATGGCCCTCCAATTGGTAACGGAACCGCACCGCGCGCGGCGCCGAGAAATGCAGGGCCGTATAACGTATTTCCAACTGCTCGGCGCCGGGCGGCACCAGAATGGCGGGCGCCCAATCGGAGCTGAGCAAATCCGACTTTTGTTCCTGGTGATTGTCCACCCGCACCGATTCGATCCGCACCAGCGGCAGGGGATGCCGGGAACCGAGGGCCACCGGGTTGACGGAGACCAGCCCCTTGGCCGTCGGAAACCACAACGTCCCGTCCTCCGCCCGGCAGGCCGCCGGTTGGGAGCCGATGGAACATTCCCGCGACGGCAAACCGTCCTCCCGCCCGAACGTGCGCAGGGCCGAAAAATCCAAATCGCCATCAACCTGCGGGACGCGCATCAAACCCGCGTTCGAGCCGATCCATAAATTGCCCGCGTCATCTGCAATGAGGTAGCTGATGCTGTTACCGGCCAGACCGTCGCTGGTGGAAAAATGCTTCCACTGACCGTTTTTCAGGCGCCCCAAACCGTGTCCGGCCGTGCCCACCCACAGGGTTCCCGCCGGATCAATATACAACGCGGAAATGTCGTTGCCCGGCGGCCCCTTGGCCGACGCCCCCAGCGCCACAAATTTACCCGCCTGTAAATAAGCCAACCCCTGGTTTTCGGTGCCAATCCAAATCGTTCCCGCCGGATCCTGCGCGATGGCCCGGATGATGTTCTCCGGCAATCCATCTTGAGTGGTGTAGGTTTTCCAAGACTGCCCGTTCCACACCGCCAATCCGTTGCCGGCGCCCACCCATAATTGCCCGCTGCGATCCTCGAACAGGGCGAAGATGTGCGGCCCCAGCCCCGCCGCCCCGGCGGCGGGTTGAAACCGGCCGTCTAGCAATTCAAACAGACCTTCGTCGCGCGTGCCCGCCCAAACTTGCTTCCGGTGATCCACCAGCACGGTCCAGGCGTTTTGCGCGCGCCCCACATCATAATGCCGCGCCTCGTTGGTCCGCCAATAGGTCACGCCGTTCTCGTTGAAGGCCGTCCACAAACCACCGTTGCCATCCCACGCCACCGACTGCGCCGAGAGAGGGCTGAGATTGACCGGTGATCGGAACAACTTCTTTTTCACCCGGTTCAACCCGTCGCCATCCGTCCCCACCCACAAATCCCCCTCTTGGTCCAGACACAGAGACAGGATGTAGTCGGATGACAATCCCTGGGCCCGGGTGATGTGCCGGTAATTGCCGCCGGGCTCAAACCAATAAACCCCGTTGGTGGGCGTGCCCAAGATGAGATTCCCCGCGGCATCCTCGCAGGCCGCCGAAACGACCATGGCGGGGACGGTGGAATTCGTCCAGGGATACGGACCGAAATCCTGCACGGTGCCGTTCCATTTCTGCACCCGGCCATCCATCAACCGCCACACGCCCCCACTCCGGCTCGCGAGGATGAAATCAATCCGCTGGGCGCGGATGTTTTGTTCAATCGGCAGTGCCGGCGGGTGGAAATTATCCGGGCGGAAGGAAAACATCCCCGCCCCGCCGGCTTCATATTCACTGATCCAAACCGCCCCCGCTGGTTCGACCGCCATCATCCGGGAAATCGCCGGTGCCTGGAAGAGGTTCAGAGATTGGGTTTGGCCGTCCTGCCAGCGGCTCAACCGGGCATCGGCCGTGTAGAGCCAGACGGCCCCATTCGTGTCTTCACCGGCCGAGATCAGACGACTCGCGTGCCCCACGGCCCCGAGGGGCACGGACCGCACCCGGCCATCTTTGATCAGCGCCACGCCGGCGGTGTCGGTGCCCACCCAAAGATTCGTTTGGCTGTCCTCGAACAAAAAGACAATCTGGTCGCTGCCCAGCCCCGGCGTGTTAAACTCATTAAAGACGGTAAACTGGTTCCCGTCAAAGCGGACCAACCCCCGGAGCGTGCCCAGCCAGAGATAGCCGTCCCGCGTTTGAATGATGGAGATGACCGAACTTTGGGGCAGGCCCTCCTCGATGCTCCACGATTCCACCGTAAACGGCGCATCCGTCAGTTCCGCCGCGTGCAGCCCCGGCCCGCCGGCGAGCAGCCACAGCCCCAGCCACGCAACGCGCAGTTTCCACAGGTTTTTAAACATAGCGGCTTCTGCAACCAACCGGCGGGAGGGCGGGAAGCCACCCGGAGCATAAGCGGCAATGGGCCGGGATGAAATATTTTTCCAAAACGACTTGTCACCACCGGAATGTAGGGTAAGTTGAAAGTGCCCGATGAGAACTGGGCACCTCGGCGGGTGTGGCGGTGTAAATCGTGTGTCTCCGCTGCACCCGTCGTATTTTTGCTCCGCCCGCCCCGCGCGATTTCCCCGCCCCAACCGCCGAAAACCGTCACCTGATTGTAACCGGTTTGAAACACAGAAACCACCGGGTTTTGACGATAATAAGGCTTGTGACTTTGAACACTCATGAGCAGGAGTCAAAGGCGACCGAGCAGGTGGATTTGGCGGAGTTGGTGGACCACCGGGAATCGGTGCCGGCGACGGAGACGGTGGAGAACGTCTATAACTGGTTTAAGCAGCATCCCCAGGAATACATCGGGGTGCTGGAGGGGCGGCGGTTGTTGGGCCTCGTTTCACGCGGCCAGATCGGATTTCTCCTGGGCGCCCGCTTTGGCTTTGCCATCTACGGCCGGCAGGTCATCGGGTTGAATTTGATGGACCATCCCCTGCTGATGCCCGAGTCCACCCCGCTGCTGACGGTATTGGATCAGGCGCTGTCGCGGTCGGGCGACCGTTTTTATGACGACGTGGCGCTGGTCAATGCGGCCGGGGAATATTTGGGGATCATCACGGTGCCCACCCTGGTGCAACGGCAGTCGCGGCTGATCCTTGAAAAAACGCGGCTGGCGGAGGAACAGCAACGGGCGTTGCAGGAAAACAACGGCCAACTCTTCCGCAGCCTCAACGAACTGCGGCAATCCCAGGGCCGGTATGAAATTCTGTTTGAAAACAGCGCGCTGGGCGTGGCGCTGCTGAACCCGCGCGGCGAGATGGAAACGTTCAACCGGCGCCTGGAAGTGCTGCTGGGGCGGGAGGCACCGCCCGGCGGGACCGGCGGTGAACCCTGGGATTTAAGCCTTTATGTGGCGGCCAAGGAACGCGGGGCGTTCCTCCGCCTGCTCCGCGAGCATGAGGAGCATCCCGCTGACAACACGGCCCGGACGAGCGAATTCATGCTGCAACTGCCTGCGCGCGGTCCGCGAATGTTCAAGTTCTATTCCAACTGGGTTCAGGCCACGGGGCAGATTAGCATTCTGCTCAATGACATCACCGAACAGCGGGTGCTGGAGCACCGGCTGATTCAAAAGGAAAAATCCGCGTTGTTGGATTCCCTGGTGGGCGGCATCGCGCACGAAATCAACAACAAGCTGGCCCCGATCGTCGGTTATTCCGATCTGTTGCAGTTCGAAATCTCCCGGTTGCAGGGCAATGAACAACTGGGACCGTATTGCGACATCATCCGCAATGCGGCCATGGAATCGGCCAAGATCATCCGCCAACTGCTGCAATTGTCGCGGCCGCTGGCCCGCGAACTGGCCATCGTGGATTTGCGGGATTTGTTCGACGAAGTGCAGGCCCTGCTGCGGTTCCGCCTGCGCGCCAGCGGTTGCCGGGAGAAAACCGAATTCATGACGGAACCGGCGCTGATTTACGCCGATGCCGCGCAGATCAAGCAGGTCATGATCAACCTGATCTTCAATGCGCTGGATGCGATGGAAAATGCGCCTGAAAAGCGGCTGCAACTCTCCATCCAGGCCGCCGATGGCGCGGTGCGGTTCCGGGTGGCGGACACCGGTCACGGCATCCAACCCGAAAACCTCAACCAGATCTTCAACCCTTTCTTCACCACCAAAACCGCCGAGCGGGGATCCGGTCTCGGGTTGAGCGTCTGCTTGAACGTGGTGAAAAGTCACAGCGGTGACATCACCGTGGAAAGCACCCCCGGCGTCGGCACCGAATTCACCGTGTCGTTGCCCCAGGCCACCCAGGAGCAACTTGATCAAACTTCCGACCCCGGGCGGGCGGAGAGCGCCGCCGCCGGGAACCCGGATTTACCGCCCATCAAGGGGCGGCTCCGAATCTTGATCGCCGATGACGAGGAGTTTGTCACCGGCATGGTGCAGGAAGCCCTGCGGCGAAACATGGCCTGCCTGGTTGACCAGGTGGAATCCGGGCAGCGGGCGGTGATGCGCCTCCAACAGGCGGATTTTGACCTGGTCATTTCCGATGTGCGCATGCCCGGGTTGGATGGTTTTGGGTTGTATGAGTGGATTTTGAAGCACCAACCGCACTTGGCCGCGCGTTTCTTGTTGATTACGGGGGATGCGGGCAGTCTGAGCATGAACGAAAAACTGGAGTCCATGGTGGTGCCGGTTCTGCACAAGCCCTTCGATATTGAAACGCTCCTGGCCGGTTGCCGCAAGTTGTTGGAGCGGAAACCCCAGCCCGGCCGGTCCGTCCGTCTGGTCGGGGGTTCGCATTGAACCGCGCCTCCATCCCGGAACGGCCGGCCTTCAACCCGACTTGGCCCGCACCCGCCGGTTGAAGCTCTCGAGGCGGATCACCGCGCGCTTGTGGAGGCCGCGGGCGATCAGTTCGTGGGCGTCGCGGGCTTCCACCTGAAAATCCACCTTGCGTTCATCCACTTGGATGATGCGGGCCGTGCAATGCACCGTGCCGCCCACGAGCGTGGGCGCCAGATGCCGGATTTCGATTTCCATGCCCACGGAGCGTTCGTCGGCGTCGAGAAATCCAGCCAGGGTTTCGCGGGCGGTCCGCTCGATAAAACCAATCAGTTGCGGCGTGGACAGCACGGCGGGCATGCCGTTGCCGGCAAACTCCACCGCATGGCGGGCCTCGGTGGCGAAGGCCAACTCGCCCACCGTGCCGATTTTGGGTCTTCCCTTCATTTTTTAGCGCGAATCACAAGCCTTAGCCATAACCCTGCAATTGAAAAAGAGCTTAACCGCAGATAAACGCAGATGAGGAGAGATGGCAAAGCCCAAAAAACCAAGGCCCCAACGGGCACTCGGCCAAGTCTTGACGACATCAATTTTTCCGCTCGTTTTTATCTGCATTCATCGGCGTCCATCGGCGGTTGAAATAGATCGTTCCGGCTTGGGGAGGGTGCTCCCCGTCCGACATCACTTCGGCAGCAGATCCGCCACCAGACCCTTTTCTTCCTGCAATTCTTTTTCCGTGGCGGCGATCTTGGCCCGGCTGAATTCGTTGAGGGGCACACCCTGGACGATTTCAAAATCCTTCCCGTTGCTGCGGATGGGATAGCTGAAGATCAAGCCCTTCTCTATGCCGTAGCTGCCGTCGGAATGCACGGCCACGCTGAACCAGTCGCCGTCCGGCGTCGGATGCGTGAGCTTGTAAACGGTGTTGACGGCGGCGTTGGCGGCGCTGGCGGCGCTGCTCAAACCCCGCGCCTTGATGATCGCCGCGCCGCGTTGTTGCACGGTGGCGATGAAGTCCTTTTCCAGCCATTCGCGGTGGCTGATGACCTCCGGCACGGGGCGGCCGTTGATCTTCGTGTTAAAGAAATCGGGAAACATCGTGGCGCTGTGGTTGCCCCAGATGGCGAGATTTGTCACGGCGGTCACATCCACACTGGCCTTCTGGGCGAGCTGGGTTTTGGCGCGGTTTTCATCCAGCGCCGTCATCGCGAAGAAACGGTTTTTCGGGACGCCCGCCGCGTTGTTCGCGGCGATGAGCGAGTTCGTGTTGCACGGATTGCCCACCACCAGCACGCGGACGTCGCTCGCGGCGTTTTGGGCGATGGCCTGACCCTGGCCCGTGAAAATCTTGCCGTTGATGCCCAGCAAATCCTTGCGCTCCATCCCCGCCTTGCGCGGCACCGCGCCCACGAGCAGCGCCCAGTTTACGCCCTTGAACCCTTCGTCCAGCTTTGAAGTGGGCACGATCCCCTTCAACAAGGGGAAGGCGCAATCGTCCAACTCCATGCAGACGCCGTGCAGCGCCGCCAGGGCTTTTTCATCGGGGATTTCAATGAGGTGAAGAATGACGGGTTGTTCCGGCCCGAACGCCGCGCCCGAGGCGATGCGGAACAGGAGGGAATAACCGATTTGCCCGGCAGCGCCGGTGATGGCCACGCGAATTGGAGTTTTGCTCATAAAATAGTGCGGAAGATTATGGGGGCATCCGCGATTTTTCGCAAGGGCGGAACCTTCGCGCTTTTTGCCGGGACGCACGCATTTTTTGTGGTCGTCCCCTTTTCCGACTACTTGATGCTCCGTACAAGGTCTTTAAGTTCCACATGGAGGGCTCGGGCAATCCGTAACAGCGCATCCACCGAAACCGTCCGGCGACCATTTTCCAACAGGGAAATGAAGACCACGGACAAGCCCGTTTTTTCCGCCAGGGCCTCTTGCGTGAGTTTGGCGCGCTTGCGATGCACCCGAAGGGCATCTCCCAAAACGCGGCGATGTAAAGGAACAGACGGCACACTTGATTCAAACAGGCAATGAAGCGGATTAACATTTACTATAGTTTAATTTTAGGGCTTGCATTTATCCGGTGACGGGGGTGAAAATGCAGGCGAACCAGCAGGCAGGAGAAAAAATCATGAGCATGGACACGGCACACGACTCACAGGGTTTTCCGACGGGCGCGGCGGGGAAACCGCCCCGCCCCTTTCAAGGATTGGGCCGAGCGCATTTTTACGGGATTTTTCTTGGGCATTTCCAATAAATGGCTTAATGTATCCCCCGTTTTCAAGCAGGCACACTTAACCCCAAGGGATTGAATTGAAGATGAAGACGAACGAAGGAGCGGCAAACTCGCGGCACAAGGTGGACCGGATGCTGGTCGGCATTCTGGCGCTGGCGGTGGTTTGGTTGGGGCTGGCGGCGAATTTCGCTCAAGCGTCGGTCATGGCCCCCGGCGGCACCAATTCCAGCCCGAACTATGTTCCGCTCAATTCCTGGTCGTTTAACGACACCAATTTCTGGACGAGTGATAATGGCTGCGCGCCGCTCTCGTTCACCAACCTGACTTCCAACTACGAAGGCAACGGCACGGATTTGGTACTCGACAGCCCCGGCAATCCGGCGTGGCTTCAATTCGCCGTCACCAATGCCAGTGGGACGACGAATTTGACGGTAAATGTGGGCTCCGTTAGTTTTTGGTATGCGCCCGACTGGTCCAGCACCAATATGGGCGGGTCCGGGCCGGGGGAATTTGCCCGCCTCCTCGAAATTGGCGGCTACACCCCGGATTCCAGTTTTGGTTGGTGGAGCCTGTATGTGGATGACGTGGGGGCCAACCTGTATTTTTCCGCCCAAACCAATGATTTTTCAAGCAACGTCTGCACCTACGTCACCGCTCCCATCGCTTGGACGACGAATTACTGGCACTTCATCGCTTTCACTTATTCGACCACGAACACCGCCTTGTATGTGGATGGCACCCTGGTCGCCAGCGGCCCGGCCATCACGAATTATCCGGGGGCCAACGCGCTGGCCAACGGGTTTTTCATCGGGAGCGACAGCAACGGTGTCCTCCAGGCGGAAGGCATGCTTGACGATCTGGACACCTATAACGTCCCCTTGGATGCCGACACCATCGCCGAGACGTATCAAATGCTTTTGATTGAATACCTCCTCAACCCGTTTAACCGGCCGGAAATCGTTTCCGCCAATTACAACCCGTCCACCAATGCCGTGACGCCGGACGCGGTCACCGGGACGGGCGACCTGCAATGGGTCGGGTATGCGGCTTGTGAATACAACGCCACCAACCCTTTCGTGGTCTGGCTGACGAACATCACCGCGACGGCGGCGGGCAATGGGACGATGAACGTCACCTTCACCATTCTGGGCGGGCAGTCCGGTTCCGGCGCGGTGTTCGACGTGTTCGCCAATTCCGAGTTGGGGATTGGCCCCAACAGCGACCCCTGGGCGTGGATGGGGCAGGGTTCGCCCTGTAATACCTACGAGCTTACCGGGCTACCCGAGAATACTTGTTTCCTGATTTTGGGCACGCCGCAAGACTCGGACGGCGCGGACTTGACCGACGCTTATCAGGCGCTGGTTTCGCACACCGCCGGCAACACCAATTCGGTGGACGGCATTTTGACGGGGTGGGATGTTCTGCTGGGGTTGAACCCAACCAGCAACAACCTCACCGATCCTACGAAGCGGGCCAATTACGGTTACACGGCGGCGGACTGGTTGAACGGGGTGACGGGCATCAAGAGCGGAACCGTCAGCCTGGACAACGAGGGCAACGTGCAAACCGTTTCACAATAACCGAGAGGAACAAAAAATGAAAACTTTAGGGCTGTTGATATTAAGTCTTCTCACCATCGCGGCACTCAATGGCCGTGCACAAGGTCTCATGGTCACCAACGCCGGATGGTTTCCCATTGGTTACTATGATGTCCTGACGACGAACGACCCGACCGCAAACGACGGGGCGGCGGCGTTTGCGCAAAACATCCAACCTCAAACACCGCCAAATCCGCCCGTCGTAGCCGAGGCCATCACGACGGACATTCAAGCCCTGGCCGATGGGTTACAGGATGATCCGCTGAAAATCTACAATTACGTTCACGATCATATCCGCTACATTCTATATTTTGGGTCCAAGAAAGGGGCGAATCTAACGTTGTTGGAAAAAAGCGGCAACGACTTTGACCAGTGCGCCCTGCTCGTGGCCTTGCTGCGGGCGGCAGGTTATGGCAATGCCGGCTACCAATTCGGCTGGATGCCCCTGCCGTTCGACAACCCGGACGGCAGCAACCGGGATTTACACCATTGGCTGGGACTGAATTTCACCAACACGCCCGGCACCTGGCCGTCAACCTATGCGTATTTGAATGAGTTGTTTAAATTCTGGCGCGGTTATCCGGCGAACTCCGTGGACTTGGGAAACCTGGGAAACAATACGTTCGCCTTTCAGCGGGTGTGGGTGACGGTGACGGTGGGCGGGACCAATTACAACCTGGACCCGGCCTTCAAAGTAAGCGCGCCAGTGGCCGGGGTTTCGCTGGCTACCGCCATGGGCAGTAGTCCATCGGCCATCAGCAGCAATTTGCTGAGCGTGGCTGGGGGGCTGGACTTCGGCACGATCAATGGAAATTGCTATGCCACCAATTTGAACGAAACCGCCATTAGCAATGCTTTATGCGGCTATACGGTGAATCTGCTGAATTACCTTCAGTCTAATGCCCCCAACGCCAGCGTGGAACAAATCCTGGGCGGAGAATCCATCATTCCGTCAACCAATACGCTCCTGAGCCAGGATTTTCCCTTTGCGGCGACGAACCTGAACGGCACCATGCCGCCGCTGACGTGGGTCAACATCCCGACCAACCTGATGTCCACGCTGCAAATCACTTTTGGCGGGAAGAATTATCAGTGGTTGATACCGCAACTTCAAGGCCAACGCCTTTCCTTGGTCTATGGCGCATCGACGGTGCAGCTATGGCAGGATGACACCAATTTGGCTTCGGGAACCTTCAACACCACCGACGCCGTCACCCTGACGGCACACCATCCTTATGCGGGGAGCTGGGACACGACCAATAATCTTTATATTCCAAACGGTGGTTACACCGCAACGCATACCGCCACTTATTACGCCAATTCCGATTATGCCATTCTTTATTCGTTTGAACCCGACTGGGGTTGGTTGCGTGAGCGCGAGAATAAACTGGATGCTTACCGTCACCAGGGTCAGCCGGACACCTCCCGGCAAGTCGTCACCGAGACACTAAATATCATGGGTTTAAATTGGGAACTGCAAACCGAATATATGAGTCGAATGCTGGCACAGCAAATCGGGGTGCTGCCGATGAACTTGCAGAAGATTGGCCGCATGGCTCAGGAGAGCGGGCGGGGATACTATGTTGATATTTATTTGGCCACCGAGGCTTCCGCCAACAATGTCGGTCAGGCGTGCGACTTCACCTGCGATATTTACCACGGAAAATGGTTTGACCTTTATGGGTATTTTAGCAGCGCGATGGAACACGGAATGATTGAACAACTGCAAACTTCCGGGATCATCGCGGGCTCGACGGTAAAAATGCTTGAAATGGCCAATGCCAACCACGAGGCGATTTATCTTGCCAGCAGCGCCAATTGGTCAACGGTACAAACCAAATTGTCCAATTACACCATCAACGACCTGGCCGGCTATATCAATGCGGGCTACATGCTATTGCTGCCACAAGATGGCAGTGTGGCCATCAACGGATCGGGGAGTTGGACCGGCTTTGGGTTGATGGCGCGGCTGCCGAATGAAGCCGGTACACTCATGATAATTGGCCCCGGTATTTTTGGCGGATATGCGTCCGATTTGGGCGCAACGGTGAACCCGGCGTTTATTGATTACGCCAGTTGTTCCCAACCCCTATACTTTGATTCTGCGCCGGCATCCGTTGCCAATCTCACGGCGGCGGACCCGGTCAACACGGCCGATGGCACGTTCCAAGTGCAAACCGCCGATCTGTCTTTGGGGCAGACCGAACCACGGGGCTTGGCGTTCTCCCGGTATTACAACAGCAGCCGACGTAATAGCAATCTGGCGGGCATGGGTCCGGGCTGGCTGCACAATTACTATATGAATGCGGCCATGGTCAGCGCGCCGCAGGCGGGCTTGGGCGGCACCACCCCGGCCCAGGCGGCCGCCATGCTCGCCGCCACCTCCGCCGCCAACGCGGTTTACACCAATACGCCCGATCCGAAAAACTGGATGGTGACGGCGTTGATTGCCAAATGGGGGATTGACCAGCTCACGGCCAAAGCGGTGTCCGTTTCCATGGGCCAGGACACTCTGCAGTTCATCAAGCAGCCCAATGGCAGCTACACCCCGCCGGCCAACACCACCCAAACGCTGACGCAAAACGGTTCGGCCTACAGCCTGCAAGAGCGACATGGGCGCACCTTCAATTTTAACGGCACCGGCTGGGCGACCAATATCGTGGACCCCTACCAGCAAGCGCTGACGCTGACCTACAACTCGAGCAATCTGGTCCAAACCGTGACCGATTGGAAGGGGCGCACCCTGACCTTTAAGTATAACAGCGGCAGTTCCAACCGGTTGCTGGCGGTGACGGACAACGGCACGCCCGCCCGCACCGTCACCTATGGGTACAGTGCCGCGGGCGACTTAACCGCAGCCATTGACCCGCAAGGCGGCACTAATAGCTACCTATATGACACCAACCATCAAATCACGGCCACCGTCAACGCGCTGGGGCAGTTGGTGGCGAGCAACCTCTACAACAGTTTTGGGCGGGTGACGACGCAATACACCGGAGGGAGCCTCAATAAAATGTGGCGGATTTTTTGGTCCGGCTGGCGAACCGTTTCCCAAGACCCGGCGGGCGGGCAACAAACTTATTTTTACGATGATCAGACCCGGCTCGTCGGCCAACAGGACGCCCTGGGTGATCTCACCCAAACTTTTTATGACGGACAGGATCATGTGGTGATGACCGTTTCCCCCTTGAATGAAACCAACCAGTTCATTTATGACGGCAATAATAATTTGCTGGCGGTCATTGATCCCCTGGGCTTTACGAATCAATTTGCCTATGACGGCCAGAACAATCTCATTCAGGCGGTGGATGCGAACGGCCATCCGACCACCTACGGTTACAACGCGCAGTTTTCCCTGACGGGCCAGACCAATGGCGCGGGGGATTGGGTGAATTATGTTTATAACACCACGGGTTCTCCGGGCACACTGGCCAGCCGCACGGATTCCGGCGGCACCACGAGTTACGGTTATGATTCCTACGGGCAGTTGAACCTGATTACCTATCCCGGCAGCCTGGGCGGCGAAAGTTTTGGCAACAGTTCGCTGGGAGACGTGACCAATCACACCGACGCCCGCGGCTTCGCCACCAGCTACCAATATAATGCCCGCCGACAGTTGACCAATTCCGTGGCCGCCAGCAACGTGGTCAACCGGTTGACCTATGATGCGGTGGGCAACAACCTCACCGCCACCGATGCGCGCGGTAATTCCCTCACCAACACCTGGAGCGCCACCCGGCATCTGCTCGCCACGGCGCTGCCGACCACCGCCCCAGGCGCGTCCCTGGTCACCAATATATATGACGCGCGGGATTGGCTGGTGCAGACGCTGGACGCCTACCAGCAGCCCACCGGACTGACCAACGACTTGGCGGGCCGGCCCATGGCGGTCACCGACCCGCTGAAGCGCACGACCACCTTCAGCCATGATGCGGATGGACACAAACTGGCCGCGGTCAATGCCGCCAACGAAACTAACCGCCAGACGTGGGATGCGCGCGGCAGCCTGATTCAGGCGGTGGACGGGGCCGGCCACACCTCCACTCGCACTTATGACGCCGCCGGCAATCAAATCACCCTGACCAATCGCAATGGGAACGCGTGGCAGTTTCAATTTGACGCGGCGAACCGGTTGACCAACACGATCAGCCCCCTGCTGCGGAAAACGTCAGTCGTTTTCAATCATCAGGGGTTGCCCGCTCAACTTACCGACCCGGCGAGCCGGCCGACGGCCTTTTATTACGATGGCAAGGGGCGGTTGACCAACCGCACGGATAACCTGGCCACCACGCTGTATGGCTATGACGCCAATGACAACCCGACCAATGTGGTGGAAAACGGCAACACCAATGCCTGGACGTTTGATGCTTATAACCATGTTTCCAGCTACCGGGATGCGTCCGGAAATCTGATTCAATACCGGTACGATGCCAACGGGAACCTCACGAATCTGATTTATCCCGGCAACCTGACGGTGACGTATAATTATGACAACCTCAACCACCTGACCAACGTGACGGATTGGACCGGGCGCAAAACGAAGCTCGCCTACGATTTGGATGGCCGCCTGACCCGCCAGACGCGCCCCAACGGCACCTACCGAACAATCGGCTACGACGCGGCGGGGCAGGTGACGAATATTTGGGAGCAAATGGCCAATGGGCTGCCCATTGCGTGGTTCCGGCTGAACTGGACGAACTCCGGCACCCTGGCCTGGGAATTTGCCGCGCCACTGCCCCACGCCGTCACGGTGCCGACGCGGACGATGACCTATGATGCCGATAACCGGCTGCAAACTTTCAATGGGCTGACTGTGGGCGGTGACTTGGATGGCAACTTGACGAATGCCCCATTGATTACCACCAATTTTGCGACCTACTCTTACGACGCGCGGAACCGGCTGTTGAACGCGGGCGGCGTAACAAACATTTACGACGCCCTCAACAACCGCATCGGGCAGACCGCCGGGACGAACACCACGGCCTATGTGGTGAACCCCAACGCGGCGTTGCCCCAAGTGTTGATGCGGATCAAAAACGGGGTGACGAATTATTACGTTTATGGTGCGGGGTTGATGTATCAAATCACGCAAACGGGCACAAATACCAGCACACTGACCTATCACTACGACTACCGGGGCAGCACCATCGCGCTTTCCGGCGATAATGGCCTGGTCACGGACCGCATGGAGTATTCGTTATACGCCTTGACGACGTATCGCGCCGGCACCAATGACACACCCTTTTGGTTCAACGGGCAATACGGGGTGCAAACGGACCCGAATGGCCTACTGTATATGCGTTCGCGGTATTATAACCCGTATCTGTGCCGGTTTATCAACGCCGACCCGTCGGGGTTTGGCGGGGGCTTGAACCAGTATGCGTTTGCGAATGGAAACCCCGCGAGTTATCTGGATCCCTACGGCCTGGGGGCGCTGGGGGAAAGCGCGCTGACATCCTCGTGGTTTAATGCGCCGACGCCCGCGGAAACGGAAGCCCAAACCATCCTGGCCGGTTTCGTGAACCTGGCGACGCTGGGCGTGGCCAACCTGGCTTCCTCGTTGACCACCGGCAATGACCTAGCCGGCAATCATCTGGATGTCGGGGATGCGCTCACGCAAACGCTGCAGGAAGGCGTGTTTGTGGGGACATTGGCCCTGTCGGTGCCAACTGATGGTGCTTCGATCGAGGCCGGTGCGGAGTTGGAGGGGGAAGCAGGTGCCGCAGAGACAACAGCGGCCAGAACGGCGAGCGGAGATTTCTATAGTGTGGCCTATCAGACCACGCTCGACCCGGCGTCATACCCAGGCATATCAAGAGCGGCGCATTTTCAAGAAGCTAACGAGGCGCTTCTGACTGCGATGGAGAGTGACCCGCAATTAGCTCAAACAATGCAACAAGCTGGAGTGAACCTCGACCGAACGGCAACTGGCCTCGCTCCGCGAACACCGCCGGAAGGTTGGACTTGGCATCATGCTGAAGACCCTGGTGTTATGCAGCTTGTGCCACGCGCTCAACACACACCTGGGAGCATCTTCTGGGATACGTTGCATCCCGGAGGCCAAGGTGGTTACGCAATATGGGGGAAACAATGAAATTGATTGAAGCAATTCGTGATTTAGCGTTGCTCGATGAAGCAAACACTATTTACGCATCCGAACCTTGGACACCCGATTCCGAGGTGATAGTTGCGCCTGAACCCTCGTCTGGTGGTTTGCCGGAAGAGGCTAAGAGGCTTGGTTTAAAATACTTCCTCGAAGTGTTCATTGCTCGCGACTTCCTTGGAGGATGGGCGGCCAATTTGCACGAAGAGCCGACACTCCAAGAAAAGTGCGCAAGGGTAATCAAGTATGCGATCACTGATGCATAAAGTGCAAAGACTTTGGCTGGTCGCCTTCTTTTGGCTCTTGGGGCTATTGGCTGTTTCCGCTGGTGGTAGCTCGATCACTTTCAACTACGACTGCGGGATTCGGGAATTAACTGCTTACGACGCTCAATTCCCACCAGCTTCCGTTTATGATGGAGCCGCAATTCTCACCGCGAATGAATGCTGGCATCGCCCTGCCGAGATTCGCGCTCCCTTTATCAAATTCGCTGAATTTCTTGCCGCAGATAGCGGAGCGTTTGCGAATTACATGCGACAGGCGCAGACTTTGGATGTTTCAACTGCGCCAAATACGGCAGTGTTTTATTCCGGGCCAGGGAATCGGGCACTCGCTGAGCAGTTTGCCACTGCAAACGGAGGAACCACTCTTGAAATGACGCCTGGAGGAGCGTGGCTGGACCAGCAACAGCTATTTAACACGGCACAAAGCGGCCTGACAACGGAGCAAGCTGCTCAAGTTTGGTCCACACTCTCGCAAAGATTCGCGCAAGGGGCATCAGGAAATGCCGTTGGGTTCGTAAACGGAGCGCGTGCTGGAAGCATTTTCAATACCGTTGAATATCCGACTCTCGTCAATAATCCGAGCATCGTCAATGTGATAACAGGAGGGCATTAACATGAATATTACACCAGAACAATTCGACAAAGCATTTGCAGAATTTCAGCAATTTGGCCCTAGGCGTCGCATTCCCATTGAGGAACGTTGGCTTGAGATTTTGCCGGAGGTTGACTCGGCGAAATTCCCACAGTTGCAAGCCGAGTGCAAGGAAATCGAGGCCTTTGCCCTCTCACTCGCCGAGCAGGTGAGAGACAAGACGATGGCGGACGCTGAAGCCAAAAAACAGTTGGCGCAGAATTATCCTTTTCTCAAGCAAGGACGATTAGAGCACACCTGGAGTCAGGCGATGTATTACTCTTTCAAGTGAAAATCTTTTCAAGAGCGATTCATTTGGTGTGTCTGATTGCGCTGGCGGTTTTCAGCTTCGCCTCGTCAGTCCCGGCCTCGGAACTTTCATCAACTCCAGGGTTGTTCGCCTACGACGGACAGAACCAATTGACGATGGTTTACGATGGCGGTTTTCCGTCGGTTTTCGATTACGACTCTGCCGCAGTGCTTCGTACAGGTGAGGAAGCAAACCCAACGTCGGGAGCGAGCAGTATCTTCGGCAAAGTCGCCAGTTTTCTAGCCGCAGAGG
>Ga0302281_10000331_pt1 | contig 36590 bp, 30 predicted proteins | sample III_Fen_E1_2_FD_198762 | JGI IMG/M metagenome (GOLD analysis project Ga0302281, IMG submission 198762) | Peat permafrost microbial communities from Stordalen Mire near Abisko, Sweden - III_Fen_E1_2 | ecosystem: Environmental > Terrestrial > Soil > Wetlands > Permafrost | place: Sweden: Abisko...
GGGAAGCCGTCGATTGCCACAATGCGAATATGCTGGTCGCCGAGCTTGAGTTCAAGGCCACAGGACAACTCGCGAGCGCCGATCTGATCGTGCAGGAAGACCGGGACCTCCGGCTGCACGAACGCAAAGTCCTCGCCACTCACACAGCGCCGGACGTAGCGCAGAAGATCGTCGTACACGACCTTGAAGCCGAACTCTTCACTGACGGTGTGCGACTTGAGACGCTTCGCCTTGAACTGAGAAGCAAAGACCTCATGAAATGCATTGACCTTGTTGTTGAAGTACTGGAGTGCTCGTGCCGCAACCGGCTTTGCGTTGTCCGCTTCGTCGCCACCCTCGAAGAGAAAGCCCAGTAGCTTTTCCTCCGTTTCCGCAGGCGGAAGGTAGGTCAGCACAAGAAAATACTCGCTCTCGTAATGGCTGCCTTCGCGCATGAACTGTGCTCTTCGCTCCTCGTCGATCAAGCGCGTCACCCCATCGGGAAACGCGCCCCCCACCGGATAGTCGGGAGCCTCCGAACGAATCGTGTCACAGTGAATCATCCAGGAAGAACCCAGACGAAGCACGTTATTGAGCCGTCGCGTCAGCGCATCCATCTCCTCGAAGGTTGCAGAGGCCAGATCGGGGCCGCTGAACTTCCACGCCGCCATCAGCGCGCCGTCCTGAAGCAGCATCACTCCGTCGTCCACCAGTGAGGCGTAAAGTAGTAGGTCGGGTAGACCCCGCGCGTATGCTCGATGTTCCGTAATCTGCATGACTACCTCCAACTCGCTGGCGTTGTTGCGCCGTCGAGGTAAATCTTCGATTTTGCTGGATAATAGGTCGCGTAGCGGATGTGACGGACATAGATCTCACGCATCAGAGGATCGGACTTCGCCATCCTCGACAACGCCCAGATCGCCGACGGCCACACCATTACCGCAAGCAGGATGCCCCACCACGTCATCAGGGAAAAGGCCAGAACCCCCGCGATCAAGGCGGCGAACAGGACCAGCTCCCTGTCGCCGCCCATCAGCAGATTGGGCCGGTTGATCGACTGATGCAGTACGACCTCACGAGGACGATCCATCTAACCCACCGCCACAGTAGCGACGATGTGCATAGCGTTGATGGTGTGCAGGAGTTGAGGCGTAACCGTATCGACCTGCGAGATGACCGCGCCGCTGAAACCAAAGACGGTCGTCATAAAGCTCGATCCACCGACGATGAAGGAGACCGCAACCACCGCATACAACGCCCGCTTGACGAACTCCGTCATCTCGCCGCCGAAGACCAGGACCGCGCCGCAGGCAAACAAAGCGCACACGCTGATTGCCAGTGCGACCGGGCCGGTGAGCGAGTCCTTGACCGTTGTAAGAGGAGCTTCCCAGGGAAGTGCAGTGCCGGACGAGGAGGCAAACGACGGCACGCTCGACAGCAGGGTGAAAGCAGTCATGAAGAGAAGCGGTCCCTTGTTGCTAGAGATAAATGAGGCTGTGTTCTTGAATAGCTTTGTCATAGATCTTTACTCCAATCTCAGGTTGAATGGCATTGAGGTGTAGTACGGCTTTGTGACTACAGATAGGTGCCCTGATAGTCGCGTCCGTCGTACCCGGATGGTGCGTAGATCTCCTTTACCCTGCGACCCGCCTTTACGGTCGGGTCTCGTCCGATGTAAACCACCAGATTCACCGCCTCCGCGATGAACTTCTGTTTGGGAGCGGTCGTTGCCTCCTCAAGAAGGCTTTCCAAGCGGGACAGTCCCATCCTCGCGTTGTCCGCGTGGAGGGTGGATATTCCTCCCGGATGTCCCGTATTCCAGGCATTGAGCAGAGCCAGAGACTCCGGGCCGCGCACCTCGCCAACAATCATCCGTGTGGGATTCAGACGCATTGAGGACTTCAGGCAATCGACCATCGTCACCTTGCCCCGCGCCAGCAGCGAGATCGAGTTGGGTACGCTGCAACGCAGTTCCGCATTGTCCTCGATAATCACCACGCGGTCGTTCGGGGTCTCGACCGACATATCGAGCAGGATCGCGTTTGCCAGTGAGGTCTTTCCCGTCCCTGTGCCGCCAATCACCAGAATGTTTTTGCGCTCCCGCAGCGCGCTACGGATTACCTCACGATGACTGGTCGACAGCACGCCATCCGCGACGTACTCATCCAACGGACGTAGTCGTCCTCCACCTTTGCGGATCGCAAACGAAGGGGCATCCACAATCGGAGGAAGCAATCCTTCAAACCGGCAACCAAGAAAGGGAATGGTCGTCCCAAGAATCGGATTGTCGCGATTGATGACCTCGCCACGGTAATCGGCGATGCTATTGAAGGCGCTCAATGCCGCTCGTGCTGGAAAACTCCCCAGATAAATCCATTCAGGGGTTCCCGCGCGCTTGGCCCACAGCTTTCCGTCCGGGTTTAATACCAGATCTTCGGTGTCGGGATGCTCGAACTCCCTCACAATGATGCCGAGGTCGCGGCGCAGCTTCGCTTCCTTCCGCTTTTCGCTTTCCGTCTCGGCGACGGTCATCAGGTCAAACATCTTGAAAACCTCGTATGCGCTGGAGTAGTGCAGTGCATTGCAAATCACTTCGTCAGCATAGCATCGCTATTAGCCTCATAAGACAGCTAATGCAAATACTATATCCATTGGTAACGAAGGCCATGCAACGGGCTTGACCAGAAAGGAGAATTCAGCTGCGCCCCAAGGCGCACGATGCTGTCGCAAAACAGCTTCAGCAATGGGCTGTGCGGAGTATGAAATCGCGGCGCACGACGATAAAGCGGGCAAACACGACGAGTGGGGAAGGCCTTGCAGCATAATGCTCCTACGGCCCGACGGCGGACCCAATATCCTCCCGGAAACCAAGAAGCAATCCGACGCCGAGGTGCACCCCAGCCACAGATGGCTCACTTTCAAGAACAAATAGGGGTGCCAGGTCTTTATCCGCCAATTCGGCAAAACCAATCTGACATTCATCGACGAACTCTCGAAATCGATCATAGAGCGGATGGGAGCGGAGGGCTTTCAACTTGCTTTGCTTTTTGAATGCTCTTCCGGAAACTTCTACGGTGGACTCAAAAACATTCGGATGTTGAACGGCAGCGAACAGATTGTGGCGGATCGAATTCTCTGCTATGGCTTCGGCTGTGGCGCAAACTCGGCAACGAGGCACTACTTCGGACGTATCGCCGGGTTCACCAACCGGAAAGAGAAGCATTTCAACTGGACAATCCGGAGAGGTCGGGTGGCTATCTCTTTATGAAGTTCCACGGAGAGACCCGTTTCGAGGCAGCCGGGAAGGGCTAATCTTCGACGACGGAGAGCAATTGAGGGGAGTACGCTCACCGACCGCAAAGTGGCACCGCTTCTCTCCTGCCTGAAAATCAAAGCTTTCGACACACGGGAAGCCTGGGAGGTGACCGGATACGCCGAGACGATGGAACTGGTCTCATCTGGGACGAGATTCCGCAAGCGGGGAACCGCTCAAAACAACACAGCGAGAAGGACTATTACCTCTTCAATATAGACATTCGACCATAGAAATTGTATCTTTTCTTTGTTGTCGGTTTATTTATTCAGGAGATAATTCTGAACTATGTCTCCTGTTAATCTCACCGATCAATCACGAGCAGCACATCGCCGCAGGTTACTTCATGATGAATAACAGTTAACTTTCGAGCGATGTGGTCGCTCAAATTGTCGTTGTACGGCTATAAAATGTCCACCAAAGCTATTCCAATAACCTTCGTCGTTGGCGGCCAGTCTATGCTAACGAGATTGGCTGCCTCAATCCCCGGCGTCGTGCTGCTGTTCGGCATTGGGCTGTTGAGCAAGCTGCTGGAGCACGCCTCGGGCGTCCTCAGCACGCAACACAACCTGCTTCTTCCCCACATCGAGTACGTTCTGTGGGCCATCATTCTCGGGCTTCTTATCTCAAACTTCTTCGGCGTCGCGGCCATCTTTCGCCCGGGCGTTGCAACCTACGAACTCTGGCTGAAGTTGGGAATCGTGCTGGTCGGCACACGCTTCGTTCTACAAGACGTTCTGCACATCGGCGGGCTATCGCTGGCGTTGGTCGCCGTTGAGCTGATCCTCTCGCTCTCCGTAATGACGCTGTTAGGTCGAATCTTTCACCTTCCACCCAAGCTGACCAGCCTGCTCGCCATCGGCTCGTCGATCTGCGGCGTCACGGCCATCATGGCCGCGCAGGGTGCCATCGATCCCGACGAGGAAGATACCTCCACCGCCATCACCGCCATTCTGACCCTGGGCGCGATTGCGCTGTTCACCTTCCCAGCCATCGGTCACCTGCTGCACATGAGTCAACAGGCGTATGGAATGTGGACTGGTCTGGCCGTCGACAACACCGCCGAGTCGGTCGTCACTGGCTCGCTGTACGGCGTCGAGGCGGGCCGCTGGACCGTTCTGGCCAAGACCGCGCGCTCGTCGTTCATTGGATTCATCGTTCTGGGCTACGCCGTCTATTGGACGTCCAAGGGGCAGGCTGCGCAGGTCGCCAACAAGCCGCTCTTTCTGTGGCAGAAGTTCCCCAAGTTCATCCTTGGATTTCTCGCCATCTCGGCGCTGGCCACCGGCGGATTCTTCACCCACACGCAGCTCGACAGCCTCGCCAACCTCTCGCGCTGGGCCTTTCTTCCCGCCTTTGCCGGAGTCGGCCTGCGCACGAACCTGAAGGATCTGGTCGGCCAGGGCTGGCGTCCGTTGGTGGTCGGCATACTGGGCGAGATCTTCATCGCGCTGGTTACGCTTGGCCTCGTCTACTGGAGCTACGGCCACGGAGTCGCCCGATGACTGCAACCTGTGCGACTAGATCCTCAACCAGTTGATGGAGGTCCAGTGGGGCCAGAGAGAACTGGACTCCTTTAGGTATTTTGCTAGTTCGCGGGTGTCCTGGGCGAGGAGGGAGATCAGTTTCTCTCGATACTGGATTGTGAAGCCAAGTTTCTCAGCCATGGCGGCTGAGTCCCAGGGAAAATCGTGGGGGAGGGTGACTAACAGATTACAGAGATCCTTTTGAGCGCCAATTAGCTCTCTCTTGGCCAGAAACTTTCGATTGCGGCGGGTAAGGCGGGAGGATAATGTGTGGGCTTCTTCCGGAATGAGCGACGGAAATAAGATGGGAAGCCCGAGAAAATCGTAGATGATCGTGAGCGCCTCCTTGGGCTGAGCGGCAAGCAGCTCGGAGGGGAGAAGAAGAATCTGCTCCTTTGGAAATACATTCAAGTAGGGCTGTAGCTGCTCATGATAGCGGCTGGTGCGCAAATAATGCGACCACCTTCTCTGAAGAACGATATTGATGGCTCTAACTTCTTTGCCAGAGATGAGATTGTGGAGGTAGTGGGAGACTGCCCTGTCTGTCGGGTCTCGCAGGAGATAGATTAGTTTAGCCTTTGGGTTAGCCCTGAATAGCCGTTGCGCAATCCTGGGATCGAACGAATGCTTCGTATAATTCGGTGACGCCTCGCCGCGCAGACCGGAGCGATCCTGAAAGAGAGAAGAATACCACTCTGCGGATAATGCCCAATTGCCATCTTGAGGTGAATCGTAGCAAAAGAAATTGGGTTCTTTGACAGAAGACATGTTGATACCGGGGTGCTCGGAGAGCAGCAAATAGAGATGCGTTGTCCCAGATTTCATTGCGCCGATCAGGACGAAGTCAATCAAAACGTCTGTTTTATCGCCTACATCCAGAGAATTCATCGAAATGCCTCTATGTGTCACACACAACCGGAAGCCTAGCGTTCTTGAACTCCGCTCGAATTGAGGGATCCCCTGAAGCTTATAAATCTAACGGATATTAAACTAACACAGAGGTTACCACTTGTCGAGGCCGTAAAATTGGAGAATTCCATGGGTTTTTTTTGGCTGGACATTGAAGGGGGAACTGAGTATATAGTTATTTTGGCAATCAATCTGATGTTGAGAATACGCAGATAGCCCGCGAAAAAGGGACTCAGCAAACCACAACCAGCCACGAAATGCGGCAGAATCCGGGTGCAGAGGCAGTGTGCATACGGATATATGGGCTTTGCAATGCCGACTTCACTATCTTTTGCACAATTATCGCGCCAACAAGAGTGGATAGCAACTGTAGCCCGGGGCGTTCATAGTCCGGCGGACATGAATGTGTCGGTTCCTATCCACATAAGCGGAATCCTAGATCTTATTTCTCTCGAACAGGCTATTCGGGAGACCATTCGCTCGCACGAACCCTTGCGAACTCTCATCGCCAAGTCAGAGCATGGACTAGTACGGCAGGTGCTCCCCTACCAAATGAGTGCGATGGAAATATGTATAAGCAAGATCCGCACTTTGGATGATTTAGCAAATGCGCAGCGATGCATCTTTGATCTATCCCGGCAAATTCCGATTCGATTCTTTCTGTTGCGTATCACGGATCGTCATCATATACTTCTCATTGTGTACCATAGAATCGTTTTGGATTTATGGTCGATCAAGCCGCTCATCAAATATATCTTCGGCTCCTATTCGGCCATTGTTAAAGACAACTATCCCAGAGCGGATGAGTTTTTTACTCAGCAAGAAGCCGCTGCTCCGACTGCCTATGAATCAAACGCCCATCGGATTGCGCCAGTCGGCGAATCGACGCCACACCAACAGCAAAATTATCAAACTTTTCAGGAGACGAACAGTATTGCGGCACCTTCGGTTACGCAATCGATTGGTCTTCGATTCAACTCATTTATACATAAGCGACTGATGGAACTAAGTATTAGGTGCAACGCGCAGTTATTGGATATTCTGCATGCGAGTGTAGCTTTTAGTATTCCAGAGTCTGATTACGAGACGCATATACGGCTGGTATCGGAAGAGCCTGGACGGACCACGAAGCGGCCCGGGGCACCAATCGGCATTTTCAGTAGCATATTTGAGGTAGATGTCGATATATCCACCGGAAGGACGTTTCTGAATGTTGTATCTAGCGTTGTTGCTGGTCGGTCCAAAGGCAATGTGCAGGGTGGTAAGGATGCTCTTTATCTTAGTGGATTGTTGCAGGGTGTGCGACAGGAGGATAATGCGTGGCATGGGACGCCAGTTGCGGTCGTCGTTCGGAGTCATCGAGAGAGCATAAAAATGCGGGCTGCGAATTGCGAACTCAGCTCCAAGACACCTCACGCACCATTAGCCCCGTTCAATATCTGTTTCGATCTAACGGAGACTTATGGAAGGGAAGGATCACCGCATGGGATCGATGGAAGAATATCCTACAATGCCACGACGATTCGGCGGAAAGCAGTCGACAGTCTTATCGAACGCTTTGCGAGGACCGTGCAATGGGCCGTAAGTCACCCTGACGCCTCGCTAGAGGAGACTCGAGGGGCGCATCCCTATTCATCGGACATTTCTCTACAGGGAATCGGCGGGGCGGCGGGGCGGCGGCGGGGTGGCGCAATGATAACAGGCAACCGTCCCGAGAGAGCGGCGCTTAATCACGAACGACTTAGATTCCGCTTGGCGACGAATCCTACCCAGCATATTGTCGAGATGGTCTGGCAGGAGATACTGAATGTTGAGCATATTAGCATGAGGGATGATTTTTTCAATTTAGGCGGAAATCCTAAACTTCTGCAGGAGATGGTGCAACGCATTTATCTGGAATGCGGCGTTGTCTTGAAAGAGGTTATTCGTTATGAGCATCTTACGATTGATGATGTTGTGGACGAATTAATCCATCATGCTGGCAAGGAATTGTGCCGTGCCGTCATAGCCGAAAAGGATGAATCTTATAGACCGCTCTTCTTCTTGCATGGAGATATTGACGGAGGTGGGTATTATACGCTGAAGATGGCACGCCGTTTGGCCCCAGAGCAGCCGCTCTATATGCTGAATCCGCATGGATTGGACGGAACTGAGTTGCCCGCCTCAGTGGAAGAGATGGCGCAGTCCTACCTTAAGTACATTCTGGAGCGGCAGCAGAGGGGGCCTTATTATCTGGTTGGCTATTGTAATGCAGGTCTAGCTGCATATGAGATTGCGCAGAGATTGACTCGGCTTGGTCATCAGGTAGGAATGGTTGGACTGATCTATACCCAGTTTAATCCTTCGCCGGACGCGATGGCGAGCGGAGGACAAGGGAATAATTTAGGCAGTCAATCAAAGCGATACTTTCATGTGGCGTCGAAGTATATTCCAACTAGGTACGACGGCAAGGTATATGTATATCAGGGGCAACGCCCTGAGGGAGTGGGGGCCGTCAGCGAGCAATGGGCGAAAGTGGCTGGGAACGTGAAGATATTTGAAGTCAAGGGGAGCCATCGGTCCTGCGTTACCGTTCACCTAGATGATTTAGCGGACAGAATTAGAGACAGCCTGACCTTGGCTCAGAGTTTGGAAGAGTCTTAGTTTTTGTGGCGGTAAGTTTTGAAGATTTCTGCTAGCGGAGAGAGCAACACAGTAGCAGCAATTATCATGGAAGAAGGTGTACGCATGAGTCGCATACTGTATGAGTGTCGGGATCTTACTTTTCCAGCGGGTGGAGTGCGTCGGCTGTATCGCCATGTAGAGATTTTGAATAAGCATGGGATGGACGCACGGATACTGCATCACACACCAGGGTATACGACGGAGTGGTTCAAAACGCAGGTGCCAGTGGACTACTGGACACCAGATTATAAGTTTGGACCAGACGACATACTTGTGATTCCCGAAGGACATGTGGATGTAATGCGACGATCCATGTCGCTTCCATGCAAGCGCGTGGTGATTGCATTGAACTGGGGTAATATCTTTCGAGGATTAAAGGTTGGCGAAGACTGGCGATCCTTCGGGATAACTCATATTATCGCGGGTAGTCATTATGAGGCGCAGTTTATTCTTTCTAGTATGGGGTTGAGCAGTACAGTAATTGTTTCAGGTATTGATACCGAATTGTTTGCACCCGCTCCGTCGAAATTGTGCAGCATTACGTATATGCCACGGAAGAATACCGAATATTTCCATCAGATCGCGGCGGTGTTTCGCTCGAAGTTCCCAGAATATGAGGCGGTGACGTTTGTTTCGATCGAGATGCAGGCGCACTCTGTTGTCGCGGAGATGTTTGCAACAAGTGCGATTTTTCTCGCGCACACCTTTCCAGAGGGCTTGTCGCGCAAAACATTGGAGGCGATGGCTTGCGGCAATCTAGTGGTGGGATTTGCAGGCCATGGAAGTCTGGAGTGCATGGATCATCTCGTGAACTGCTACTTGGCTGACGATGGTGATATTTTAACCGCTGTGGAGTTGTTGGATCTGGCAATCAGGCAATTCAGCACCGGTCAGGCGAAGAATATGCAGCGTGCGGCCATCGAGACGGCTGCGAGATATTCCCTGAACCGAGAGGAAAATACTGTGTTCGAGTATTGGAGCAGATTTACCGCCAGTACAAGCGAAGGCGAAGCATCACTCGGTGAGCGAGAAGCGACTACACAGCATGGGCCTGCCGGTCCGAAGGATTCCAAAATAGCAACCAGATGAGGCCATAATGCGATATAGAGTCCTCGACATCAAGTGGAGCGGTGGTATTCAATCCGAGATGCTAAAATTTCCATTTGTCCAATGGTATTGGCTCATGCACTACAAGTCGCGCAGCTTGCCAGGACCAATGCGGAGCGATCTCACACAACGATTTGAGTATGTCTTGTACTACGAGTCGGGCAAGTACGATCTGGCTATCCTTCATCTTACTCAAGACTGTCTGGATCCGATTGCGTGGGAGTGCGGGCGTGGAGCGCTTTATCGGGAGATGGACGAAGTAATCCAAGATATTCCGAAGATCGTAATGCTGCATGGTGTGCCCCCGCGAGCGGAGAGAGTGGGGGCAGTGCATTCGCCTGATGAGATTACGAGGAGGATCAAGGAGATTGCAGGGCACAATCGGATCGTAGTCGGGTCTGAGCAGGCTGCGCGTGAGTGGGGATGTGGCCAGCCGATTTGCGATGGTCTCGAACCCAATGATTGGCTGGATCTGCCGAAGCAGGCGAGAGTGGTCACTGGTCGGCTTCCTGTGCGGGGTTGCTCAGACAGAGACCGGAAGTTCGTAGAGAGCGTCAGGCACGAACTGAAGGCGTTGGATATCATCGACTGCCATCTCGGAAACAGCTACATCGCGACTAACTGGGATGACTACCGAAACCTGCTAGGGAGAGCGCTAATCTATCTTGATCCGATTCGTGATTCCTCTGCGGCTCGCGCGCGAGCAGAGGCGATGCTCTCGGGCTGCTGCGTTCTGACGTTTCCGACCCATGACGCGGCAGCTTTTATCGAGAACGGCGTGAATGGTTTTATGATTGAGACGAACGCGAAGATGATTGCGAGGCTGGTTGATGAGTTGATCTGTGCCCCTAAACGGACGATTGGAATCGGACAGCAAGGTAAACTAACGGCGCAGTTGCGTTTCGACTGGGACCGGTTTGCACGCAACTGGAAGGATATGCTGCACAGTGTAGTTTGCGAAACTAGCAGTCCTGTAGCATGACGGAATCACCTTTTACTAGGAGACGACAATGACGGCGTCAGTCGGGATCTTGACATCGGAACAGATGCGGTCGGAAAAAGGGATCGGATCTAGTAGAATCCGCGCCTCGTGGCTTACACGCTACTGGCCCGAAGCGGAGTTGTTCGATTTAGGAAGAAATTACTCCGCTGTTATCTTTCAAAAGGCCTACTGGGTCGAATATGCAAAGCGGTTTTGCGGAATAAGAATTCTAGATATTTGCGACCCTGATCTTTTGCATTGGAACTCACCGTGCAAGACAATGGCAGATGTATGTGACGCGGTCACCACGTCGACGCCGCAGCTTGCGAACCTTATCTCACAGTACACGGAAACTCCGACGTTTTGCGTTCCTGACCGAGTGGACCTAGAGGCGGTGGATAATTATCGTAAAGTGCATGCGGGCAGGGGGCGTGCGCGGATTGCTGCGTGGTACGGCTATAGCATGAATTTTCAATCGCTGGATGCTGCCGTTCCAGGATTGGTGCAGAACGATTTTGAAAGGCTGATTGTAGTCGCAAACGGATATGCGCCATATAAGCTGCCGCTCAAGTACCGCGGAGCGATCCAAGTGACGAACTATGCGTGGGATGCGGACAGTGTTTACGGGCATCTATTGGAGGCGGATCTTGTAGTGAATTTTCAGCTAGGGTTTGGGCGTTGGAGGTACAAATCGAACAATAAGACGATTCTTGCTTGGGCAATTGGGTTACCAGTGGCACATTTTACGCAAGAGCTCGAAATGCTGAGATCAGAACAGTCTCGGATCGAGGAAGCGAATCGTCGCTACGTTGAAGTGCGGCACGACTACGATGTACGGTTGTCTGTGGAGGATTATCGAAGGTTGATTCGAGGGCTTGAAGGGGCTCAAACTGCGATACAGGATGGCAAAGCGGAAGTTCTGAGCGGAGCGAGTGAGCCTATGTGAGTTTGATACGCGTCGGAGTCACTTTTCTTGCGCGATTGAACGCGGTTGATGCAATTATAGTGATGTAACGGAGGTTTTCGCGATGCAGGATATTTGCCCCAACTTTCTTGTGATTGGAGCGATGAAGTCGGGAACAACAAGTATTTACAAGCTATTAGGCAACCATCCTGAAATCAATATATGCCTGATCAAGGAGCCGCGATTTTTTAATCTGGAAGTTGACGGACAGGGTTCATGGGAGTTGGGCCTTGACTGGTACAGGAATTTATACTATCCGGCAGCCGGATTGACCGGAGAGGTTTCCACTTCCTATACCGATTTTCCGGAACATCAGGGTGTGCCGCAGCGCATCCATTCGATTAATGCGGAGGCGCGCATTGTTTATGTGCTGCGTAATCCGGTAGACCGAGCATTATCGCATTATTGCCACCGGGTGATTATGGGACGGGAAGAACGACTGATTCATCGCGCCATGGGCAAGGGTATTAATCGATATATTACGCAGGGCATGTACTTTCTACAGCTACAGCAATACATGCAATTGTTTCCGATGAAGCAGATTTGTGTGTTGATGGCTGAAAATATGTGGAAGAATCCGGATGCTACCAAGAAGCATCTGGCTCGATTCCTTGAGATCGGCGATTTTCCCGTATCATCGGGCGATGAGATGCCGCATGAGAATGGGACTTATGCAAAACTATTGGGTCGGCAGCATCGGAATCCTTTGAGCATGGCACAAAAGCAGTTGTGGGAGACTGCGAAGGATATGCCAGAAGGAGGGGATGCGCGGGCGCTGGCCTCCGGACTCGGATTCGGTACGGAAGACGTTCTGCGGCTGGCGCGGCGTTTTGTGGAGGATGCAAAACGCCTGAACGAGACCTTTGGGGTTTCGACAGATAAGTGGTTTCCGAAGACATAGCACAAATTGCTCCGCGCCATGAGGCTTTCTGGTGTGTGCGAGAAATAATCGGTTAGAACTTACACCCGCTGAGCAGAAATAAGGTTAAGATGAAAATACACTTGATTACAGTTGTTGGAGGACGCGTTTCGACCCTGGGGCACATGCTGAATTATTATCTAAGCATGGATCTCGATTCAATATTATTATATGTTCATTCAACATTTTTAGATGATCCATTATTAATTCAGATCAGTGACATCGCTAGATCACATGGAATAAATGTGGCCGGTCAAATCATTGGTGACTGGGCGGAGGTTCAGCATCGGATATTTAGTCAAATGGCCCTTGCTTCAGAGAACGAATGGTATTTGATCGCTGATCAGGATGAATTCCAATATTATACAGAGAATGTACGGACAATATTACAGTATTGCGAAACAAAAAAATATTCTTATCTTCGCGGATGCTTTATTGATCGCTTTTCGGCTGATGGATTACTGCCGGATGTCGCACCAGATCTCTCTTTGTCGGATCAATTTCCGATAGGTAGCTTCTTTACACTGCCAGTCATGGGGGGGCACCCAATGAAGGTAGTGGCCGCAAGAGGAGGTGTTAAGCTCACAAACGGAGGGCATCATCGCACTTTAAATGGCGTCAGCTGTCCACCAGATCAATATTTCATACAGGTGCATCATTATAAGTGGACAAAAGGTCTCTTAGAATATCTATCTGAACGGTCAAGCCAGCTCCCAGACGAGAGCGCAGTCAAGCGAGAGGATCATAGGTTTACATGCTACTACCAGCATAATGGAAACATCATTGACCTTTCTGATCCTGGAATTCTGGCAGCACCCTGTTCTACTGGTTATATTTATTGGGAGACTGTTAGAGCTATCTGTGCAACTGTTGACCTCAGACAAAAAATAAATACGCTACTAAAAAGCAGTGGAAGCCTGTAATTTTCGAACACAATCCACCCCTCAGTTACCAGAAGCCATTGTGGCAACAGCGGCTTCTGGGCAGGAAGCGGGCGAGGTAGGTTTTGGCCTGCCCCCTAGAAACAGGACCATGTGATATGAGAGTCTAACAGGCCTTTTAGGGCAGGGAGGACTTTCTGTGAAGCGCAAGAAGCATACGCTGCAGTAGATTTTGGAGAAGTGGCGGTCCGTAGATGTGGAGGGCGGACGTTAGTCGAGATCGCGCGCCAGTGAAGGTCAGCGAGCAGGCACTATATCGCTGGTGCAACTAGTACGGCGGCTTGAATGGATCTCTCTTGGTGCGCATGGTGGACTGCCAGCTGTTGCTAAGAATATCTGAAAAGCAGTATGATTACATATAATCAAGATAAAATTTGAATGCGTATCAAAAGTTACAGGAATGCAAATCAGAATCAAGTTGCAATAAATGAAGATTTTCGGACTAGGTCTTGCAAAAACGGGTACTACATCGCTCACTGAGGCTCTTCGAGTTCTGGGGTTTGATGCAATTCATTATCCTAATGACCCAGTAACATACTCTCAAATTTTAAATGGCGATTTCGATTTCAATTTTCTACGCCAGTTTGACGCCGCAACTGATACAGCAATTGTACGATACTATGCCGAATTAGATAGGATCTATCCAGGCTCCAAATTTATTTATACTCTGCGTGACATTCCGTCCTGGCTCGAATCTTGCCAGCGACATTGGGCCCGAGTAGAGCCCTCCATCGATAAGGTGAACTTCCGAACTGTTACAGATGTATCTGTATATGGATGTGCGCGATTCAATAGGGAGAGATTTAAATTTGTATACGAACAACACGAACGCGAGGTGAAAAGATATTTCGCCGGTAGGTGTGATGATCTCCTTGAGTTTGATGTTGTTGGCGGAGACGGATGGGAACCACTCTGTAGCTTTTTGGGCTATCCTATTCCGGATATTCCGTTTCCACATCTGCATCTGACCAGTAAGAGAAAAGTCTCTGGGGGGGCTGTATGATCTTTCCCTCAGAATATGTGCCCCCTTACCGGCTAGGTTTTGAGGCATGAATTCATCCTCTTCATAGTCGTGGCGGTGTCGTAGTCACTCCGAGCGGGCCTCTGTCGGATGGTCGATCTGGTACGCTCGACCTCACGTTATGCGAGTCCGGTCAACGAAGACACTACCCGAAGACCAGCGGCGGCTGATCGAGCGAATTCACCAGTCATCGCGCGCTTAGCCTCACTCACTATTGCTATCGTCGAATTTGGGCGATGCTGCGCTGCGAAGATTGGTGCGTCAATCGCAAACTCTACTGGTTCATTAAAAAGCGATTACGAATTTCACTATTTTTTTGCCTTTTTCTTTTCACAAGCATCGCACTTCTTCCTTTGAGCGTTGTCGCAGTCGGTGGGCGCTGTCGGTGAACTCGATGTAACGTCCGGATTCGCAGCTGTGTTCGAACACTCACTACAATCTTTCACGCCACCGTCAACATGGTCATCTTCGTGGGTCATCAACTGCTCGAGCAGGCTGCTGTTTACTTGGTCAGCTCTTATATAGGTAGTCGATATTATGGTGTACCCCTTAGAATCCGCCTTATTGATCGTAGAGCAAGCTCCTTTGCCATCGCATCCCCCTAAGGCATCTATCGTAGCTTGAGTTGCTATAACTACAATATTTACAGGCGTATTTGCCGTCGCTGAAGAGGTGGATGGGGTCGAAACCACAGTGGCTTCGGCGTTGGTGCTATAGCCTTGGGCGGCCGTCTGAATGGCCGCGACTTGATCGGCGGTGAAAGTACCTTGTGGTCCATTGACAACTTGGACATTGATTGCAGCTTTGGGTGCTGTGCCCAAGGCTGTTACTCCGTTGCTAAGCTGTTGCTGCTGTATGCCTGGACATCCGGTACTTTGAGCAAAAACTAGACTGCCAACAAGTAACGGTAACAGCGATAGAGCTAACCAGCGCTTCGAGCGAAAGTTTCGGTATCCTGTCATACCCATTTGAGCCTTCTCCAATTCTGCTCTGCTTTAAAATAAAACATTGCGTATATACTGGACCGCCATTGGTATTGTCATGCCGCTAAGCGCTGATTGGTGCTTGGATGCCCGATATCTCTCTTCCTCTGAATCGGGGGTAACCTGACCGGACGTCACATCCCATTCCTTGTTCAAGACGTACCACTGCGTCTCTGGATTGTAGAGAAGCTGCAAAAGATATTTGTGGTTCAATTGAACGAAATGCTTGGCGGGGTAGATTCGCGATGTCAAGATGGTTCCATCTGTATGCTTTACACGTCCCCCCCGCATCGCAACGTCGATTTTATCGCCGACCGCTAGCTGTAGGGACTTAGGTGTATTGATCACCTCGCTAACCTTATAATTCATTTCCGTATAAATGACCTGATGAACTTGATCTATGGGGGCCTCGTATACATGAAATGAGTCGAAAGACGCGATCACCCAGACTGACATAGGCAATACTGGAATTTCGGGTGCGGTTGACAGGGTGGCTCCAGGGAATTGTGCTGCGGGTTCATCGAAAGCAAGATCGCCAATAAGTTGTCGCTCCCCCGCGAGACTAGATTGCCAATATTTGTTTCTTTGGTTCCGTATCATCGGAGTGACTGTGTCAGATTGAGCTTTCAGTTCGGCAGGCTTAAGCTGCCAAGCGTTCGGCAAATGAAGAAACTGTTCTTCTAGGCGGTCCTCATTGGGGCTAGCAGCTTGAGCGAGGAGATGTGGGCATGCAAGCAAGAGACAGACAAAATAGCCCGAAACTTTGCACATGAGGGTAAAGTTAGTCTTCATAATCAACTCCTAATGTCCATTAACATTCAAGACACATCACAAAGCTCATCATCCATCCCTAGAACCAAGTAATTCGCGATCAAAGTGTTAGGCTGAAAGATTTCAATCGTAGCCCTGATCAGATCAGGGCGCATCTACAGTGCCTGTAACGAGTCTTCGGGAACAAATGGGTCTCTACTCCGAACAAGACTATTATGTTCCTTTACATGCCGATTCCGCATTGACTACAACATTAGGGGCGCGGGTCATGCGCAGTGGTACCAGTAGAGGCTAAAGTGTTCAGTTCAGTCATAGGCTCGAATGGACAACACACGTTCAGCTGTTTCCTCAATTGCTAGCCCTTAGCAATTGCGTTTCGTCGCCGAAACGGCATTTTGAGAAGCGTACAGTTTTTACCTTTACACCCAGCGCGTTGTTTGTCGCAACACGTTGGACGAGTAGGAGTCAAGCCACCTTGACACATTATGCTGGTTGTGCAGGCGTATTGCAATGTGAGTGGTTCCCACGCCAATACGCTTTGGGCAAACTCATGTGGCAAAGATTTTGCCAAACAGTTATTAATACTATCATTCGCGCAATCTGCTGTGACATAAGTTAGGCCTCCAATGGCTTGACCACTATTGTCGGTATTCATTTTCGGCTGAGTGCAGGCCGATGCGTTAGCGCAAGGACAATTCACCTCCGCCGTTCCATTCGGGCATCCAAGCTTCTGGACGCTGTCAGGATCCATAATCTCAACCACAACGGCTCCTGTACTGAGGGCTTTATTCACGTCATAATTTTTGGCAACTATCTGTGCTTGAGCAGCCTGCCCCTTACCGGACATATCGGTTATACCATTCATTGCTGTTTGCGCCAGACTCTTGGCACCAAAAATATTACCCCAATCACCACCAGTACCATGAGCTAGAATTAGTGGGAGCCCTGTGGTGTTGGGAATACCCGAATCACCAGGTATTTGTATGATTGTAGGACATTGGCCACAGTTCATCTGTGCAACGACAGGCACATTACACAGTAACATCAACACAGCATAGATAAACCAGGATTTTCTAGCATTTCTAGTCACTGGAGAGGCTCCTTTGATAATTCACTCTGAATATATTGCACAGCATCAAAAATTGACATGCCACTAAGCTTTGCCGTGCCCTCCGATGCCCTGAGTACCTCAATTTTTGTATCAGGGGTGACTTTATTATTGCTAACGTCCCACCTTTTAGTGATTTCAAAGGTATCGTTTGACTTTGAAACAAGCTGTAATAAGTAAGTGTGTCTGGGTTGCTCCATAAGGGGAACAGGGGATGTATGATTAATAGTTTGTCGTTGGGGGGTAATGATAGTACCTCCTCCAAGATCCACATCGAACCGATCACCGGCTGCCAAGACACCCTGTAGCGGCTGTTGGATTATCTGAATAACCTTGAAGTTCTCCTCCGTATAGAAATCCCGATAATCTTGGTCTATTGGAATTATGTGGTAGCTCGTAAACTTGGCGATGACCCAAGTCGAGTTTGGAGTGGAGGGGATTTCGGGAATCAAAGCTGGATAGAAATATCCGCGCGAATATCCACTAGCGGGTAGCGAGCGTATTCCATTTCCTGCTTCCTCTGCTTCGATATCTCTGGCCTTTTGAAATATAGATTGCCAATAAGAATTTCGTGCAGCCCGGATGCGGGGCTCTACAGAGTCCGTATCCCGTAGTATGTCAACCGGATTTAGCTGCCATCGATTCTCTGCGTCGGCAAAACCCTTGGCGTTTCTCTTGGATGAAGCCTGATTGGTCTGTGTAGATTGAGATAAAAGCAAAGGCCAAGGAGCTGCCACAAACATGAGCAACCCAGCCAATGAGATACGGCCTATGAATCGTGAAATCATCAAGAAACCCCGCACAATAAAGCCTTAGTTATAAACTTTCTATCACTCGTGGAGTACGTTCACGAACGTTCCGCATCGTCATCCAGCATTCTAACTCGTAGTAATCGCATGCCGATGCCGATGTATGCCAATATCTGCTGGCGCAAGATGGGTGAGTAGACGGTTGGAGTTGGTTGAAAAATTCATTCGATTCAACGGACCACCGTCCCATTTACGAGCACTCTGGTGTTTGCGCAACCAGCCAGCAAGGACAAACCGGAAGTTATGGGGAACCGTGCCGCCAGTTTCAGTGAGATCGCTACTCGAAAAAATCAGAATATGACGATTCGGACTGCCGGAGTTTATCACCGCAATGATCATTTTCGGCGTAATATTATGCTTCTTCTTTTTTCCGGTATCAATCCAGATCAACGCCCGCTTCAACCCGCATTGACTCATGCAGCCACTCGCCACCAAGTACCGATTACGAACCAGATGCACGTCGTCAGGTACCGAGGTATGAGTTCGCAGTATATGAGCGAGACGTGTATGTTTGAGCTGGCCCATTTCGATAGCCGCATTTGAGAGTGGCTTTTTGCCGACATGGCTGTTGATATGTGTTGGAGTTGCCGCAGTCGATTTGTGCAGTACTCCACTCAGGCTCCCCTGAGGGAAGAATGTTGCTAGGAGTCTGAGAAAATTATGTTTTTTAATCAGATCCGCCGTAGGAATTCCCGTACATTTATTTCTCAACCACCGTGCAGCCTTTGCCGCGTCGCTTGCTGACAGTTGAGCCGGGGCCGACGCACTCGACTCGGCGAACATCGCCGGAACATGATACATACTAAGAACAGCGGCACCACCTAGTACGATGAATTCACGTCGTTCCATAAATACTCCCCCCTCACACAGCATATTCAGTTGTCGGTTGTAAGACTGAGTCGTTCGATGGGCAAGCCGTAAGATCAGCCGTGATCAATCGAGCTGCAGCCTCCGCACCGCATAGAGAAATGCAGCTAGGCTTCAATGGCTGCGCAGGCCCCTTGCTCAACGCTTCTTCGAGTCCCAAGTCGAGGTCTTCCAAACTCGGAATAATAGATAAGTCACGATAAGCACCGAGTCTTTTCGCGTGCTCATTCTGTTCGTAATCGCCCTCAATAGGCGCAACGATAATTTGTGCAGTACCGATGCACGCCTCCAGAAGCGAGTTGTACCCGCCGCGTGTGATGACGACATCGGCCGCTGCATGCATCGCAGGCAGGGACGTGGGGTTCTCAGGTGTCAATATGACACGTCTGCTTTGGTGGATGTTATCGTTGAATTGTAGAGTAGATCGCGGTCCAGTAATGATATCAAAGTAGACTTCGGGAAAGAGACGTGAAATTTCCCAGCATCGCTGTGCCAGATTTTCCCCGGCCTTGCCACTACCGGTAGAACATACGGCCCAATGCTTGCCATCTGGCACTCCTCTACTCCGACGCGCATTCTCTATCTGATCCTTGGTCGGGGAACCCACGGCATAGCCTGCGTAAGTGATTTTGTCGCTCAGGGTCGAATCCAGATTATACTCACTCGCAGTATCGATGATCTTCGGGTCGCACATAACAATAATTCTGCGAAAATGATTACGCAGAGCTTCCAGAGACATCGGAGTCAGAACATCGGTTCTGACATCTACAGGCCGACCAAGCACCCCTCGCAAGATATAGTATTTTTCGCAGCTAGGCATATTGAAAACAACATCACAAAGTTCGTCATCCATTCCTAAAACCAGATAATCTACGATCAAAGCATCTGGCTGAAAGGTTTTAATTGTAGCCCGGATCAGATCAGGGCGCATCCTTAGTGCCTGTAGTGAGTCCTCGGGTACAAATGGGTCTCTGTTCCACTGTCGGCTTTTCTTTGCGATTAAACTATCCCTGCTTGGAATGTGTACGAACTCACAAGTCTCTGGAACCAGCCACGAAGCTTGTCTCAGACCCGTCAGAAACAAGACTGACGCAGGCCCCTGAAGCGCTCGCCCAAGATGCGATAGGCGTCTGAGATGTCCAAGGCCTCTACCGTCATGACTGAATATGAGAATTCGTGGTACAGACATTCCGACCCCCGATACAATCAAATCAAACTAACCCATTCACGTCGTCCACTACTTTAGGATCGATTTCCTTAAGAACTCCGCCGCTTCTCTTGCTCTGGCAGTAGCGACCGGAGTCCTGCCTTTGTAGGTCCTCAGGAGATCAACGCCGCCCGGCCAATCGCCGCTGGCGAACTTGTCAAATATGTCTGACTCTGGAAATGAGGAGTCTACCAAGAACATATTAGTCATAGTTGTTTGAAGTGGGATAGGCAGTTGCGAGAAATTACCATTTTGCCCTAATTTACTCGACCGTATATTGTACAAACTGCCAACGGTATTCGCATGCCAGGTAATAAATAGACGGTTGATCTCATGAGCTTCTTCAAAACTGACCAACAGCGGATTAGCAGCTAGTACACGTCGAGCCTTGGCCCCAGTTAGAAGTGAAGTTGCGGAGGGCGCAAGATACGGAGAGAGCTTACCAAGTAGTTCCTCATTGAAGCCCATGTCGACCAGATCCTGCTCGGTACTCTTGCCCAGATCGACTCCGGCCGCAATGGTTACGCCGGAGGAACTATTCGGAACAGTAGCTGTGTACTGCGTACCGCCTTGCCGAGCGACTAGTGTAGATAAATTCACCACCGAGTCTGAGGATGTCTGGGCGGAACAGCAGCTATCGCCGCTATCATCAGCCCTTGCTTGCAAGGGCACAAGGAAAGGCACCACCACCACTGCGGCTGCGGCTGCAAGTCTCGCAATCTGAGCGCCTACAACTGGCGCGGGAGCTATCTTCCGTTCCATTCCAGCTTGCTCCTCAGAGGTTCCCGGCATAATCTGCACCGAACAAGGCAAGCCTGTATCCAGCAATTTCACCAGCTTCCGGTGATGCCCCGGCATTAGCCTGAACGCATTCACAGGACACTCGATCAATTCTTCCGTCTCGCGCAGTCCCCCATAGATGAACAGGCCGTCCTTTACTCCCTCCAGCGGAGATACACCCTTCTCAGCCTCCTTCTCGGAGACCAGAACGATGATCCCGTACCTTCCGAACGCACGAAGATCTTCAGGTGTTGCACCGTCCATCCTAACCACTCCTGCAACTCTAAGTCGTGCCACACCCTCTTCGGGTTTGTCACTGCTCTCCCCGCTAACAGGAAGCGGTGTCGCAATCGGAACTGGGCCTAAAAGAATTTCGCCTTGTGCACCCTTAAAAATTAACGATCCTAGTGCACCATGGTGAGAAGGGAATATAACCATTGAATACATGAATACTCTCCTTGGCTACGAGACAACTCAAAGGACAACCAATAAACCATCTTAATAATTAAGAAATAATTTGCTTACGAACTGCCCGCTGCCGAGCATGCATCGACAAATTTACACTGTAAAACATCGTTTCTCCCCAATCAAACTCCAGACCATTCTTCTCTCCCTTGAGTGCCTTGCTGGGGCAAGGTTAGACATGATAGCGAATCGGTCAATCGGAGGTGGGAAGATAAAACGTGAATTGCAATAACTTGCAAGAGCGACCTCTCTCACGAACTATTTGCCACCGCTGGAACCAACGATGTGGCATTCTCAAACGTCTGGTGCTCAACACTTTATGGCGCTAGTCCCGCCAAAGCAACTCCAGAAAACCACAAACGGAAACGTATGTCAATAGAAAACGTGACTTAATCGTAGGTTTTTTCATCTATTCATAACTGGAGATCTGTAGTCGTATTGGTTGTGGTAGGTAAAGGAAACTGGAGTATGCAGACTTTCTTTGTAGGCGAATTTGAATATCCGCTCAGGAGTATCTACTCGAGACAAGTGCCACTAAATAATCGGCATACCGAACAGGGAAGAACACTTCCCGCCACCGCTTTGCGATCAGTCACGCATGTCTATATTGCGACCGTTCGAGCATCGCTCTGTGACCTTGCCCTCAGGATGCGGCGATCTTGCTCGCAGCCTCTTCCCAGTCCTTCTCGAACTGCATCGGGCTGACGTAGTCCAGCGTCGAATGCATCAGTGTTTGGTTATACCAGAGCAGCCACGCGATGGTTTCGTCCTTGGCCTGACGAATCGTCTCGAAGCACTAGCCGTGCAGTCGCTCAACCTTCAGCGAACCGAACAACGTCTCCAAACAGGCAATCAGTCTTGACAATTGGTATTATTTAGGGTTAAATCCCTTCAATGTGTATACATTGAGGATTTCCGCGACCGTATCGAGTCCCGATCGAGACTCGATACGGTCGCGGGGTCTTCCTTCACATCATTCGTCTCATGGAGATTAGTGTGCAACCTCTGTCAGGGTCTGTTGTATGGTTTACAGGATTAAGCGGTGCCGGTAAATCGACGATTTGCGAAGAATTAGCTAAACAACTCAGGCTACGGATGCATCAAGTCTGGATCATAGATGGAGATGAGATTCGCAAGCACCTCTCGTCCGATCTCGGCTACACCATTGAGGATCGCACTGAAAATATCCGCAGAATCACATGCCTAGCGCAAATCTTGTCGCAATGCGGCATCATAGTGCTCGTCGCTGCCATATCGCCGCTTCGGTCCATGAGGGAACTCGTCCGCTCTACCATCCCCGGGGTGCTCGAGGTCTTCGTTGATGCACCATTGGATGTCTGTGAATCCAGAGATCCAAAGGGACTATACAAGAAGGCCAGGCTGGGTAATCTGTCCCACTTTACAGGACTCAGCTCTCCGTTTGAATCTCCCACAAGTCCTGACGTGACCTGCCGCACCCACCTCGAAAGTGTCGAGGAGAGCTGCGCCAAAGTATTAGAGGCAATCCAGACTCGCGTGGAAAAGAATGCCCCCCAGGCGGACCCACAGCGCGCGCGCCGCCCCACCATTGCGGTCGATCTCGATGGTGTCATCGCCAACTACGATGGCTGGCGTGGCGCTTCGGTGATCGGACCTCCGCGTCCCGACGTCGTTAAAGCTCTCGCTCTCCTTAAATCCGAAGGGTGGAAGATCGTCATCCACACCACTCGTTCTGCGGAAGCGATCACCGGATATCTCACGAACGCACAAGTCCCTTACGATGAAATCAACGAAAACTCCGACTATGCCACATCCAGTCCCAAGCCCGTAGCCACCGTCTACTGGGACGACCGTGCTGTCCGCTATTCCGGTGATGCCCTCCGGGATCTCGCCCTTATCCGCACCATCCGAACCTGGAATGGCCGGGCGTGAACCTCGCTCGATTGCGATCAGGCTCACGATTCATCGTGGAAGCAGATCGCTCCAGTTTGGCCGAAAGGCCCGCACGATCCAGTCTGCCTCTTGAAACGCGAATATTTTGTTTCTCATCTTGGATGAGATGGCGTAGAGTGTTCTTGTCAAATTTTACTTGACGGTTGGGGTTTTGAATACAATCCCATGCCAGCTTCCCCCAGCTCAGATTTGTCCGTTGCACTTCGCTGTTGAATCCGCTTATCAATTATCTATATTTGAGGAGCTAATGAAGAAGGGTGGCATCGCAATCATGCGAATCGGCATCGTTGGATATGGAGTAGTAGGCAAACATTTAGCAAAGGTATTTTCCTCGGGACAATCTGAACTATTCATCTACGATAAATACTTACCCGAATATGCGTCGGCGGATCATAAGCAGAATATCAATCGCTGCGATCTTGTCTTCATTGCCGTTCCCACGCCTTCGCTGGAGGACGGGAACTGCGATCTATCCGCTATCGAAGAATCCGTCGAATGGATCCAACCGCCTATTTGTATCAAATCCACCATTGTCCCCGGAACTACGGACAGACTCGTCGCCTACACTGGAAAGCAAATCGTATTCAGCCCCGAATACGTCGGGGAAACCCCCTTTCACGCTTACCGTTCGCGCGCCCTGGACTTTATCGCAATCGGCGGGGAACCCACGACTTGCTCGCTCTTCGCAAGTGCCTATCGAACAGTGTTAGGTCCTGAACCCATCTACTTCTTGACAGATTCCATCACTGCCGAACTTGCAAAATACATGGAAAATTGCTTCCTGGCGACCAAGGTTGCATTTGTAGCTCAGTTCTATCTCCTCGCCCAGCACTTCGGAGCCGATTTTAACCAGTTGCGGGAGATCTGGGTCGCCGACGCTCGTATCGGCCGATCCCATAGCACCGTAGTTGATCGCCTCGGTTTCGGCGGTCGCTGTCTGCCCAAAGATCTTGCGGCAATCATCTGCACCGCACGTCAGGCAGGCATCGAAGCCCCTCTCCTTGAGGCTGTCCAGCAATTCAATAGAGACGTTCGCAATTCGTGAATATTTCTGTACTCCACAGTGCTTCAGCCACAGTGCCACGATGAGAGAATACCGTGAATCCTCCTAAATTCGATGTTCCTCAACTCATCATCCTCAGCCGCCAGCGCAGCGGAACTCATTTCCTTGAGTCTTGCCTCGCCAGCCATCCAAAGGTACGAGGACGCGGAGAGTGCTTCATTCGATATAAGAAGCGCCTCTTAGGAATTATCACGCCAAATGACATTCCACGTCGAGACTGGGTAGTTTTTGAAAATCAGGTAGATCGTCTCAATATTGGTATCCTGATGTACGATCATGTCCCGTTCTTCGAGTTGCATTTCGGGCCTCTTCGCGATCACAAAATTATCCATCTTCTCCGAAATCCAGTTGCTATCGCAAACAGCGAGGCGCAAAAGCTGGCCAATCGTGAATACTACAAGGAAGGCTACGCGTCTCACTACCGAATCAATCAAACTCCACCCCCCAATCGGCCCTTTGATCCCCGCCTAGCAGAGGAGATGTGCCGCGCTATTCGGCAGGATCAAACTATTTTCGCGGAAAGGCTCACTACCTATCCTCGCGTCCTGACTATAACCTATGAATCAATTACGGGCAATTGTCATGCCTCAAATATTCTTCAGACTGCGGCAGAAACTCTTCTTAATTTTCTAAACCTCGAGCCCCATCCTCTTAGCACGACATTGCAGAAGACCGGAGTATTCTTAGGCTTGCCTATTGCACATTAGCCATGATCAACTACAACGACGCAAGATAAGACCGTATTGAATCGGAATATCGAAGCATGAATTCATCCACCAGCTCGTTCGATGTCTTGGTATATGAGACAAATTTCTTAAGGCATTGCAGCTCATCGTATTTCCACGCCTCGGATGGAGGATAGAATTCCGGGCTGTATGCCACACTTCCCCGTTGAACCCTAGCCATCCAGTTTTCAAACGACCTGCAAAAGTAGTGGTTAATGTGTGCTATATCGGTCTTGCCAGGGTACTGCTCCCGCGTTGACAATTTATGATTTTCATCCAAGATACTGTGTCTACATTTCATCTGGCAGACGTGAGCACCTCGAACCGAAACGACAGACTCGCGCTTCACAATTAGCTTTCTCATATTCCCCGGCTGCGCCTGTCGCCGCGTAAGTAATTCAGTAACTAGGCCCGGGGGATTTTCGAAGTAGCCGTTATGTCCGAACATGTGCCACGTCAGAGCAACGGCTTCGGCGTCTTCAAACTCGTGTAGAAATTCTACGATTGTTGAATGTTTTCGCATCACAATAAATTCATCCACATCGATAAACGCAATCCATCGGCATCCCGTCTGCTTCAGCGAGTGCTCATACGCACGAGTCTGCCTGTTTCTTCCGTCAGAATTGTTGTCGAACTCCGCTTTACTGAACACTGTTACATAAGCGCGGTGTCGAGCAGTTAGCATACTTAAATTCTGTCGCGGATCGTCGTCATAAAGGATAAAGTAGTCCACACCCATCAGGCGATGGTAAGCAATCCACTCGTCTAGGAAAGGATCTTCCGCTTTTACAATGGCCGCAACGGCTAAGTATTCTGACATTTCGTTCCACTCGTCAATGGTATTGTGTCGACTACACCTACAATTAGGCAATAATTATACATCAAAGGTAATTTCTCTGGCTGGCCGATGAATCGGGCTAAAGTCAACTCCGCAGTTGCGTTGTGCTATGCGCCAGACATTGCGGACGCCCTCCCGTCAGGGTGCCAGTTTGACCTCGGCAGCCCCCTTTCATCGCCTTGGCTTCCAGTGGTGCAAGTAGCTCAATTGTGGACCATCTGAAATCGGGTTCTGGTTTGGCGATCTGGACGAAGCGGGGGCCGGTCACCGGTTGGGGGGCCTCTGCTCTCTTGGAACAATTCTGGCCGACGAGAAGCAGAAGAATCCGTAAATAAGCCTTGTTGCCTTGCTCTTCAGCTTCCGTGGTGTATGAGCGAGGAGTGTGCGACCGTTTTTCATCTTCGCAACTCGCGCCCGTGTCGCGTCGCGTTGCACGATCCTGCGTATCGCCGCGTCCCCACCCCAGCAACAAAGATTGTCGCTGGGCCCCTTGCGTTAGCTTCCAGAGCGGTTGCGTCTATGGCCATGCGCTTGCCACGATTAGCACTCGCCGCGCCAACGCATCTAACATCTAGGCGAATACGTTCGCGTACGTCTCCAGACTGATTAGCCACCGGCTGCGCGAGGCCTGCCTGCTCATCGCCATGCAAGTTAAGCGTTTAAATCCAATCCCGGACTCTAGCCACCCGACAACTTAGCCACGAGCTGCTAAAGGATGAGCTATACTGGCAAGCGGCGGAGCCTACATCAATAACTACATGCCACTATTCAATCCAACCCGCCTCTAGCGAGAAGCATTATGAAATGGAGTCTCTCCGAGCGCATTGAACTAAGGGATATAATTGCTCAACTCGATAACTTTCATGGCCTTCGTTCCAGTTCTCCGCCCAAAAATACCCTGCAACTGAGGTATTCTGACGCCGAGGAACTCAAGAATGATCTCGCCTCCTCAAGCGGAGGAGCTCTTCTCGTACGCCATCTCCTTAGAGTCCTTGGCTTTGATGAGCGCCGCCTTCTCAGACTTCGGCTCGAACACAAACTACTTCAAGCCCATGTGTTGCAGCACTATTGCCCCGGCGTAATTCCAGTTACAGTGGGAGTCACGAGGGAGCTATCTGGTCTTTCCCGCGATGCCGCAGAAAAAAGAATCACCCACGTATACAAGGATGGGTTCTGCTTGAAGCCCACACTTGGCGCTGGTGGCAGCGCGCTTCCAACTATAATTCGCCCAAATGGCAGTGCCGCGTTTGGTCTTGATCTCCTTCCGTTGAAAGAATGTTCTCTTTTGGACGAGCAATTCATCTTTCAGGAACAGGTCGATATTGCTGAAGAATACCGGGTCCACTCCATCGAAGACTCAGTAATTCCGGGCCTGACCTATCTGCGTCATACCCCCCATTCCACCGATGTCAGGTCTACCGGTAAGCCGGAATCCTTTGTGCAGGAGGTCCTCAACGCACTTCCCAGCGGTATGACTCGGGACTCTCTTTGCGGGTGGGATATTGCCATAGACTGCAACGGAAAGCCTTTTGTTATCGAAGTCAACTACTCTGGCATGCACTCTGTCTATCGGCCCGGCTTCCAGTGTAGCGGCTTCTTTCACACCAGGCCATTGGCTGTTCAATGCTTGGCCCGACTGATTGACTTCATGGGCTCTATGTATGGTGTGGAATTAGAGATCGAATCGCCCCCCAGATCCCTCGATAAGTACTCTCATATATATTGGCTCGTCCATATATATAGGTCCTTTGGCAACGCAATCTCGGATGTTGAGATGAGGGGCGGTAAGGATCAACAACCGAACCATCTTTCTTATCTCTTCAGCAAACAGCTTTCCTACGAAGAGAACCTAATTCTCTGGGCTCTTGCGGAGGTCCGTGGAGTTTCTTTCTCGATACATAGGCAGGATGAACTTGTCCCCACTAGTCAAAGCCTGATCCCATTGGCCGGTCTGCCAGAACTTAGCCTCAACCACCCCACGGCGCACATAGAGTGTATTGCCCCGATATTCACCCAACAGGAAGACAACCGCTTCTTTCGGCAAATGCTACAGGATATCGTAGAGCCTACAGATCCATTTAACCTGCTGAGTGTCTCCACTCAAGCCGTATCGCTCGAAGTTGCCAGTCTGCAACTAGCGCCTCCGCTAGTTGCTCGTCTGAGTGAATTAGCTCGCAAATATTGTGTGGATCGAGCGACACTCTTCCACTTGGCTTGGGGCGTCGTTGTAGCGCGCACCTCCAGCCGCTCCGATGTGGTCTTTGCGACCGTCTTCTACGGCTGTCTACACCGTCGCTACTTCGGCGATTCGAAACCATTTTTTAACGCGCTCCCTATTCGCCTTCGGATAGACGAAACAACAATAGTACAAAGCGCGCAAGCCACTCATGTTCTTCTCGATGATCTAGTTCGTCATCAACAAGCTTCCATGTCGCTTGCCCATCGCTGTAGTGGCCTTACAAGTCACATACCGCTCTCAGGCGCATTACTGAACTACCGCACGCAATCAGCGCAAACCGATATTGATTCGAAAGACAAGTCCGGAATCTTGCAAGCTCCCCCTCTTTATCCCGGAAACAAAGAATTCTACCCGCTCTCCCTTGTCGTAGATGATGGCGAGGAAGGAATCACACTCACCACACATGCAATGCCTGATGTCGGCGCATTGCATATCTGCGAATTGACTCAAACCACACTGAATTCGTTGGCAGATCTGCTCGAAGCGTATCCAGACACACCGGTCTCCCATCTTGAACCATTGTCTGCTCCCGAGAGAGAGCAGCTTCTCTATGGTTGGAACCAGACTCAGATGCCCATCCCCGTAGATCAATCGGTTTGTAGCTTATTTGAAGCACAGGTAAGAAACAGTCCCAAAGCAATTGCGCTCGAATATCCTGGCGGCGAGCTGACTTATTCGCAGCTCAATAGTTGCGCAAATTGTCTCGCTCGTCGTCTCCGAGATATTGGAATCGACATCAATTCTCGAATCGCCATTTATCTCGACCGCGGACCGGAGATGGTCATCGCTCTCCTCGCCGTGTTGAAGGCAGGTGGAACCTATATTCCTCTTGACCCGACCTATCCCATCCAACGAATCAAGTTTATGTTGGAAGACAGCGCACCTGCTGTTTTGCTGACCAATCAGCATCTCCGTGAATTGTTGATTGGCCTCGGAGAGAGCCTGCTCTTGCTCAATGTTAATTTCACGGAATTAATTAGGTCGGAACAGCACTCAGACCAAAACCTACCCCCGACCCCTGAGTCAATCTTCCCCGCCGCGCAGCGCCTCGCCTATACTATCTATACCTCTGGCTCGACGGGTACACCCAAAGGCGTGCAGGTATCCCATTCTTCGTTGTTGAATCTCTTGTTATTTATGCAACATGAACTTGGGATTGGAACGGATGATAAATTCCTCGCCCTCACAACAATATCTTTCGATATCGCCGCGCTTGAAGTATTCCTTCCTCTAATTTCTGGCGCGCGCGTACGACTCGTTGATCGCGAATCCGCGAGGAACGGCGCTCATCTGATCCACGAAATCGAAGGCGGAACTACTTTCGTGCAAGCGACGCCCACCACATGGAAGATGCTTCTCGAAGCGGGTTGGCAGGGTAAGCCGGATCTGAAAGTAATCTGCGGCGGCGAACCACTGGATGTGGAATTGGCCCGGAAACTGGTTCTCCGCTGCGAATCTGCGTGGAACATGTATGGACCGACCGAAACTACAATTTGGTCGCTATTTCATAAGTTGGAAAAATCCCTTTATCATGTGGTGATCGGCCGCCCGATAGCAAACACTCAGGTCTATGTACTGGATCACACCAGGAATCTATCCCCCATCGGGGTACAGGGTGAACTCTATATTGGAGGTGCAGGAGTTTCTGCGGGTTACCTAAACCAGCCCGAATTGACCGCACAGCGGTTTGGCCCCAACACTTTTCTCCCCAACCCCAACTCCCGAATTTATCGCACCGGAGATCTTGCGCGTTGGCTCCCTGATGGCACCGTCGAGTTTCTCGGACGTAACGATTCTCAGGTCAAGATTCATGGCTTTCGCATCGAGCTTGGCGAAATTGAAGTTCGGCTTAAAGAGCATCCCGCTGTTCTCGACGCTGTCGTGCTTGTTCGTGAGGATACTCCTGGTACAAAACGCCTGGTCGCCTACTTCACCCCTGCCAACGCAGTTCATACTGACGCCAACGCCCTGCGTATCCACTTATCCCGCGTACTGCCCGACTACATGCTGCCGGTTTTCTACATACAATTGGACTCTCTTCCTTCCACTCCCAATGGAAAGCTAGACCGAGCTGCTCTTCCAGTTCCCGATCATCAGATAACCACTCGTCGCGCCCCCCGAACATCGCATGAGGAAATTCTCTGCAGCCTATTTGCCGAGATGTTGGATATCGAGTCAGTCGGCATTGACGACGACTTTTTCGATCTCGGAGGTAATTCTCTACTCGCAATTCGCCTACTTGGTCGAATCCATACAGTTACAGGAATAGACATGTCTATCGATACCTTCTTCGCAAATCCAACAGTTGCACAGTTAGTCGAATCATTCAACGCATTCAGCGTCTCTTTGTTGCTGGACCCCAGCGCAACCGACTCCTGGCTCTAGCCCTGTTCATGTAATACACAATTGCATTTCGCGAAGCATTTTGAATACTGGGCGCGTCAGATATTTCCTGTAGTTAGCTCTAGCTCCAGAAATGATTGACATTCGACCAAGGACAGAGCTAGCATTTGAAGGCATCTGAGGTTTTCGTCCATCCTTTTGCAATCAGGACTGAACCTTTCAGCAATGCATAAGACTTCATAGTGACAAAATATCTTGGAGGATTGCGGTGCGACCTGAGCAAGTCGAGCAGATGTTGAAGGGGTTACCCTATATGAAGCTTAAGCAGGGTCAGAGACTGTTTGATCTGATCTGTTCGCGTCGTCTCAACAGATGCTTGGAGTTGGGCTTTTATCACGGCGTATCAAGCGCGTATATTGCTGGAGCTATTCAAGAACTCGGATCAGGAGAATTAATAACAATTGACCTAGAATCAGCTCGAAAATTGAATCCGAACATTGATTTTGTCTTGGCTGGGCTGGATCTGGCCCAGTTTGTAAAACACTATTATGAACCCACCTCCTATCATTGGCGGCTTATGAAGCTTCTCAGAGATGCGCCGAATGAACTATTCGATTTTTGCTACATTGATGGCGGTCATTCCTGGAGTGTAACTGGGTTCGCTTTTTGCCTTGTGTCAAAACTGCTTAAACCCGGAGCTTGGCTGATATTTGACGATCTCGATTGGACTCACGACAATATGAGCGTAAGTCACCTCAAGCGCGTCCAGCAAATGCCCGAGGAGGAACGGCAAAGTAAGCAGGTTAGTCTTGTTTTCGATCTGCTAGCAAGGACAGATCCTACATTTACCGATTTTGCTGTCGATGGCCAATGGGGCATCGCTCGCAAGATATAAATTCCACTACAAATGACTCAATGCCTGCCTGATGTCGCCTCGAGAAACGTTGTATCTACAGTGACTCGTCCTCAATTACTTTGGCCGGGGCTAGCGCTCTTGAGCTATTGCTGCAACACCGGAGTCGGGTACGCGGGATTTGACTTTTACTCCCACCTGCCATTCTCACGCTGGATCGTAGTTCCACACCGTAAACTCGGCATTAATGCTCGCCTGCTCGACTCAAACTGTCATGTGCTTTCTCAGACTCCGGAGCAGGACGTAATATCTCCACAGAAGTTTTTGAGGGACAGCCTTGACGGTATTTCAACTCTCGTGTGCATCGAAAGAGGCTATTACCCAGGACTGTTTCGTCTTGCTTACGCAATGGGCATCCGCATCATCCTTATGCCCAACGCGGAATTGTTTATTCCCGATGACCCCGAGTTGAAATTTGTAGATCAATTCATCGCCCCGACCATTGCCTGCTGCGATATGTTGAACAGTTGCGGTTTTGGCAGTAGAACAGAATATATACCTCACGCGATTGATACCAACCGATTTGCATTCCGTGTCCGCACGCAATTCGAGACAGCCCTACACTGCCACGGGTGGGGTGGATATAAAGGACGAAAGGGAACCGATATAGTGGCGCAGTCGGCAGATTTCTGCCCAAATATTCCATTCATTATTCGTTGCCAGAAACCTCTGACTAATTATCACGCAAATATCCATGTTCACCCAGCTACGGTCGACCGTGAACAACTCTACGTCACCGGCGACATCTGCATACAGCCATCCCGCTGGGAGGGTGTCGGGCTACAGATACTGGAAGCTATGGCTTGTGGTCTGCCAACACTCGTTCCCGACGCCCCTCCTATGAACGAGTACCCTGTAGAAAAGAGCCTTTGCATTCCTGCGACAAGTAGCCCAGTCAAAATTCATGAGAAGCAGTGGGTGCAATGGGAGATGGATCCTCATACTCTCGCCGCGACCCTCCGAGCACTCCACCATCAGTCAGTCGAAGAACTCAGCACGAAAACCCGCAGCTTTATCGAATCTCGTTCATGGGTAGCCTTGAAGAGCGTTTACGAGAAGGTGTTTGAGCCTTCATAGGAGCGACTGACTATTCCTTCTCCTCCATATCCCAGGTCCAGCTCTTTTGCCGATTTATCACAATGATTACACTGCGGTTCCTAAGCCTATAATGAATTGGTGCCGCTGTCGATACAATGGACCGCTCCGAGCTCTGATCTCGCCATTCACTCAGGCGTTGTTCATGTATGGGCCTGGGAATCTGACTGTTCCCAGAAAGCCCTCCATAGATATGTACAGCTCTTGTCTGAAGCCGAAAAGGCCCAAATACAGCGACTCCACTTTGGCAGGGACCGCACTTGGCGGACGATCTGTTATGCCAGACGGAGAATTATTCTGGCGAAATACCTTTGTATTCCCGCAGTGTCTATTGCCTTTGACAAAAGCTCTGGCGGAAGACCTAGCTTGACCGCGGAAGCAAACACAGTCGCACTTGACTTCAACCTGAGTCATGCAGACTGTGTTGCTCTGATGGCAATTGCCATCGATCTGCGTGTGGGTATAGACATAGAAGCCGTCCGCCCTATCGATACGGAAATTGCCAGAAGTTGCTTCTCGGAAATGAAGCAACAGAGCGTGAGCAGATTGACTGAGGGTGAGCGGTTATCCCAATTTTATAAACTGTGGACTCAAAAGGAAGCGGTCCTCAAGGCGGAGGGAGTCGGACTTGGCGCAGACATTACGGCTCTCGACCACGAACCGCAGGATCACCTAGCCATCGGCGCGCATGAATCCAGACAGGTCCCCGGTATAACGCAGCCATGGAACCTACAGGAACTATATCCCGCGCCCGGATACATCGGCGCTATTGCTACAAGCCGGACACCGCGACATATTGCTTACTACCGTTTCATCGATTGACGGGTCGTGGTATGGACAATCGTCCGTACCGCGACCGATTGACGCGAAGCCCCCTACTGGTCGCCTGCACTCAGCGAATTCCACCTCGCCCAACTACCCTTGACAAATTCCCTCTGCCTGATATGCACTGGGCAATAGTGGGTGAGGAGAGCACTATGTTTCTCAGGCGTCTCGTTTCAATATTCATTCTGGTAATTACAATTTCGGCACAGGCCGCAGCACCCAAGGATCCTTGGGTTGCCTTTGACGCCTCCGGCAGGCTCGTCTATCGCACCCTTCCTCATGGTGACCGCATTGTCGATTTCTCCTATGCCGGCTATCGCGGCGGCGGCGTTTCCTTACCCCTCGTTCCCGTGATCCGCACAGTAACTCCCTCTGGTGCCGACGACTCCACCGCCATTCAGAATGCTATCGACCAAGTCGCTACGCTGCCTCTTACAAAGGACGGCCAGTCGCAGTTCCGTGGCGCAATTCTGCTTGCTCCGGGTGTCTTCCAGTGCAGTCAGACCATCAATATCACTACCTCTGGAATCGTCCTGCGTGGTAGCGGCCCCGGTGCCACCACACTCAAGCTCACCGGAGAACCGCATCCGGCAATCACCATTGCAGGCAGCCAGCACCTACAGACGCTCGGGACTGTCGTTCACATCGTCCAGCCCTATGTGCCGTCAGGCACCCAGAACATTACGCTCGACGATGCCTCCTCTATCGCACCAGGTGACCTCATCCGCATCACCCGGTATACCACCTCGCAATGGCTTCAACTGATGGGCATGGATCGATTGAGTCGCAACGGCAAGGACGAGGTATGGGTCGGCAAGTTGATCTCAACAATACGAACCGTCACCGCACGTCAGGGCAACATCCTAACCCTAGACGTCCCGCTCACCGACTCCTACGACCGCTCCTACCTGCCCCCCGAAGGCGCTGAGGTCGTAAAAGTCGCACTCACCGGAACTATTGAGCAGGATGGCATCGAGTCGCTTCACCTCGCTGCACCCGCGCGCCAAGTAGCCTTCACCGATCCCCTCTTCCGCGCCGTCATCCTTCGCGACCTTCGTGACTCTTGGGTGCGCAACCTCGTGGTCGACGATGTGACCGAAGGCGTCGATGTTGGTGAAAACACCCTGCGCATTACCGTTCAAGATGTTGCCTTTCATCACTCCACCACCATCACCAGCCCCGCCAAGCCCGCCGACTTTATCTTACGCGGTAGCCAGATCTTAGTGCTCCGCGGCAGTTCCGACGGAGACGATGAAATGTACGTCATCACTGGGGGGCGCAACCAGGGCCCCAACGTGGTACTCGACTCAACCTTCAGTGGAGACGGCCACGTCCAGCCCCACCAGCGCTGGTCTACTGGCTTGCTCGTCGATAACGTTCATGTCCCCAGAGGGGGCATTGATCTCATGAATCGCGGCGAGATGGGCACCGGCCACGGCTGGACCATGGGTTGGGGTGTCGTCTGGAATAGCTCCGCAAAAACTCTCTTAATCCAGAACCCACCCGGCGCAGCCAATTGGTCCATCGGATGTTCCGGCACAGAGATCGACGCACCCATGAAGATCATCGGCGTACATCCCCGCGACCTCGGCCCCAACCTTCCCAGAGGCTTCATCGAATCTGAGAACCACCATGTAAATCCCCCCAGCCTCTACCGCGAGCAACTCTCCGAGCGCCTCGGGGCGAGTGTCATGAAATCCCTCGATCCATAGCCCGTGCCGCCATCCCGATTTAAGTGCCACGATCCTCACGCCCTTGCGTAAGATGCGTACGATCCGCATGTAATAATGGATCGACGTACTTGCCCATCAATCGCTTCAAATGCCGCTCATTGAGCGGCGATTACAGTGAAGAGTGGCAGCCCCACAATAAGAATTCCTCAAACTTCCTCATCATTGCTTATCAACACTTTACATTTCCAGTCACGGCGCGTAAGTAGTTGATATTACGTTGTTTGATACACTGTTAACACAAGGACGGATATTCCAGGTTTACTGGGTTAGTATGGGTTTCCAGACCAGTTTGAATCAACAACAAAGCGGATGTTCGAAAAGGCGGACTTGCGGCTAATCCCGATAAACGAAGGGCAGGGAGTGTCTGGCGTCAACTCCAAATGGAAATGCCAATCGAAAAATGGACGTTCGTTACTGGCTGCAAGCGCCCATATTGATAAGAACCGGTGGATGAGTTGTCCAGAGATCGTTCCGTTGAGGGAGTCTTTGAAGCATGAGAAGGTCAGTGCCAGACGATGGCGTTGACCTTGTCCTGCACCTCGACGGTTCCGGCAGGTCGCAGGTATCTCATGACGCTCTCCAGATCGGCATGTCCGGACAGAGCCATTACTGATCGCAGGTCCAATCCGTTTCGCAGCAGCATCGTGATGTACGTCGCACGGAACTTATGCAAGAACCAATGCTCACATTCCTTGTTCGATACACAGGTAGAACAGGTTCCGCAATTTAGCCCAGCTTTGCGTACCAGAATTTTGAGTCGTCGCAGTAAGTGACCGTCGGGCAGATCCTCACGTCCTCCGCGTTTGCCGAAGATAAGCCGGGCATTGGGGTACTGTTCCCTGTGTGCCTGTAGCTGCTTGACGAGCTTCTCGGTCAGCGGCATCTCCCTCTCTTCCGCATCTTTTATCCGGTGGCCATAAGCAGGCTTGGACTTTACTTGGAGTACTCGCCGAGCGTAGCTGATGTCGACGAACTCCAAGTGCATTGCCTCCCTTTCCCTGAGCCCGGTAGTGAGGAGCAGATCGAAGAGCAGCTTATCGTAGTTCGTGTCGAGCGATTCGAAGAAGGATTTTAGCTCGGCAGGCTCGTATATCTCCGGCAGGGTTTTCTCGAAGCGCGGAGCCTTGCCTGCGATCTCTTTCATCTCTTTGGTCCCATAGTTGAGGGTCAGCAGAAAGGCTCTCAGACTCATGTGCCGGTTGTGGATTGTTCGAGGAGACAGACCTCTCCCTCTCATTTGTATATGGAATTTGGTAATATCTTCGTTGGTAAGCTCATCAGCGTAGGTCTTGGAACACCCCGCGAGAAATTCATCCAGAGTCCGCTCATAGATCTCGGCTGCCTCCTTCGAGCCACGGTCGATTGCCGCCTGAACGAACCGGGGATATGAATCCCTCAATGGGATCCGTTTCGCATCCGTGACGACCTGGACGCCAGCATCGTCCGCCATGGCCACCGCGTTGGCCCGCTTTTGAGCGATCTTTAGTGCCGCAAGAGCTTCGGTGGCACCGCCGTTGACTCGCGTCCAAACCAGCTTGGATCCGGCGTGAGATCGAATCTCATAGTGCC
>Ga0302281_10000332_pt1 | contig 36472 bp, 32 predicted proteins | sample III_Fen_E1_2_FD_198762 | JGI IMG/M metagenome (GOLD analysis project Ga0302281, IMG submission 198762) | Peat permafrost microbial communities from Stordalen Mire near Abisko, Sweden - III_Fen_E1_2 | ecosystem: Environmental > Terrestrial > Soil > Wetlands > Permafrost | place: Sweden: Abisko...
AACGCCTGAAAATAACGAGGTTGCACGAGATAGAGGGTCAGTCCCTAGTATTTAAGCTTTTTGCTGTGATCGAGAATTTCTGTTCACAAAGAATTAACGGATAAAAGGGATCCGTCCCTGCATTGCCTCAAAAGAATCCCTAAGAGGATGAAAAACAGCGGGGGTGGAAACACTTTCCCCGATTGCTTCTGACCTAAGCGCCTACAGCATAAAAGCGGCTGTCGTCGCTGTGCTACTGCCCAAGCGATGTGACAACGCCCAACGCACCATGCCAGCGCAAAGGGTGTCTTCAGATAAAGCAAACCCGCTCTAAAGGGCTTCAAGTCATCACGGGTCCGTCTCGACTTGCGCCCATCGGCACCAGAACATCAAAGCATGCTCCGCTAGGTGGTTGGGCGTGGACACTAAACTCTCCGTGAAGACTAGCAACGAGATGTTTCACGAGAGGAAGACCAAACCCATATCCCATTTCTCCTGTGCTTCCTTCCTGCGAGTTAGATACGCCCTTGAAAATTTCCTTTATTTCCAAGGGATTCAATCCCGGCCCGGTATCTGACACTCGTATCTGCAGAACGCTCTTCAAGTTCTTAATGCTAATGCTGAGTTCGACCGTAACAGATCCGTGAGGGGGCGTGAATTTAATCGCATTGGAAATGAGATTTCCCGCGATTTGAAGAAGTTTCTCCTTGCGGATGCTCCTCTCTTCCTCTCCATGGGTAATAGATACGGTATAGCTGATGTTTTTTGCGTGGGCTTGCGGCTGATAAAGCTTTTCAAGTTTTTCCTTGAAGAGGCCGAGGGTAAACTGATCCCTCTCCTCAAGGGGATCGGAACCATGATTGCTTAAAATCTCATCTGCTAATTCCAGCAAACTCCTTCCGCTCTTGTGGACCATATCCATTAAAGAGAGGATCTCCTCCAATTTATTTTCGTCTTTCTGAGCAGCGATGATTTCCGCAATGCTGATGATACCCCCCAAGGGCCCACGGATGTCATGGGCTACACGCTTTTTTTCTTCGGATAAATCATGCACCCTGCTCTTCAGAATCTGGATCATTCTGTAGGCCGTGAGGCGGTTGACTATCTCATCGGCGATAATCTTCAGCAGTTCTCCCTTTTCGGGGCTAATGTCCTTCTCTTCGCGATCGAGAACGCACAATGCGCCTAGATTTCTACCCTGGGATGTCTGCAGCGGGATTCCATAATAATACCTTAGCGATTCGATGCCTGTTACATATGGCTTTTTACTAAACCTTTCATCTTTTGTCAGATCCTTAACCTCAAAACTACTTTCGGAGCTTATTGTGTATTGGCAAACAGAGTCCTCACGGTTCATTTGATCAATGGCTATTCCATAATTCGAGATGGTCCATTGGGTGTAGGTATCGATCAGATTGATCAACGAAATGCTTGTCCCGGCTACCTTAGAGGCAAGCTTCGTGAGATCTAGCAAAGCTTTCTGCTTTTGGGAATAATCCAGATCCAGCTCCGAGAGCTCAATGATTCTCTCGTCTTCGTTTTCTGGAATTGGAAGGTGGGAGATCATAGGAGGGCAGGAAGTTGTGTGCAGCACTTCCTCGTATTGTTTTAAGCATGGGCAGACGAGGCGGATTATTCAATCACGACTTTGTGGCAACAGGTGAGACCTTTTAGTGATTACTACAATTAAAAAAAGAAGTCCGAGCATTGCTTCAAAAGAATTTCTCAGAAGATAAAAAACAGCGGGGCACAAACAGTTTCCCCGATTGCTTCTGACCTGATCGGCCAAGACACTCGTGCACATATTCCCCTCGCAGAAAAATTCATCGTGTGGGAAATTTACTTCATCAAAAGGGGGCAGTCCGTGCATTGCATCACAATAATTCTCTTTTCTGACTTCTTGAGTTCCACATTCAAACATTCTGCCGGAATTGACATTCTGGCTAGTCTGGCTAGATTCTACGCATGAACTGGCAACTGCAGGAGGCAAAGAATCGGCTCAGCGAGGTGGTGAATCTCGCTCTGAGTGAAGGGCCGCAGACGATCACCCGTCACGGTCATCCCACTGTCGTGGTGGTGGATTTCAAGGAATTCACGCGTCAGGCAGGTCGGGAGAAGCTCTCGACCGTCCTTCAGGAATGTCCCGTGAAGGGGTGGAGTGTAACCCGTGACAAGGATACGGGGCGCACCATCCGCTTCGAGTAGCAGTTCATGGGCGGCTATCTTCTTGATACGGATGTCCTGAGTGAGTCGTCCAACCCTCGTCCGGATGCTCGGGTCTTGGAGTGGCTGGATGAGCATGACCACGAGATTTTCCTCTCCACGATTTCGTTGGGAGAAATCACGAAGGGAATCGAACTGCTCTCCCCCGGAAAACGACGCAAGGAGATCGAGGCGTGGTTTTCTCGATTGGAGGAGTGGGCTGACGCATCCTCCAGGCTACTGGCTCCGAACGGGCAGGTGATGAGGGCGTGGGGGAAGCTCTGTGCCCGGAATGAAAAAAGTGGACGCCGATTACCCGTTCTCGACAGCCTGATTGCAGCCACGGCGATAGCTAATGACCTGACACTGGTGACGCGCAATACCAAGGATTACCCCAAAGGAATCCCTCTTCTAAACCCTTCGGAAGAATGAGGAAAAAGCAGTGCTATCATGATCCAGCCATGAGCGATCCCTGTTCTCCTCTAACCTAAAATCGCATCCACTAGGGCCCAAAGTCTCAAACGCTGCCAGCCCTAGGGTGATACAGTCTCTTGATGATCTAAATTATCGCAGGCCTGTATCGGCGAGCCCGCGCCATCCCGCGTGGAAGAAATCATCAAGGTAGCCGGAGTCGAAATGTTCTTCGCTGGCGAGGCAAGGGTGTTTTCGACACATTTTTTGAGAGCTGGTCTTTTTAAAACTGGGACCCGGATGTATTTAGCAATGGGTTTACGCCAAGAGAAGCCTTCTGCTCACTGGCTGTAGCGATGTGGGGATGATCATCCGGATTGGCGGAGATGCGCTCTTCGGCAGCGAGTGCTGCCTTTTCCTCCTGTATTTTCTTTTCGAGAAAGCGAGCCTCGTAGTCATTGCCTTCCATCGGGAGACTCTGCTCGACTTGGGGTGCGCTGGTTTGAGTTTCCGTCATTCGCAAAGATTTAGCGTCAGGTCGTGGCAGAGAAAGGATGAAGAATACTGCTGCCAGAATAAAGACGGACAGACCCGCAAGCATCAGACTGAAACGATCCGCCGATGCGGAATAAAGATGTGTCGGGGCTCCCGCTTTCGGGTTTTTCTGCGATAGCTGCTTATCGTTGTGGAACTCGATTTTTATCCGTGTCAATGTCGCTTGGGGTCTCAAAGTGAGCCCCTTCGAGTTGATAAAACTTTCCCATTCATTTTCATTGTATGTCGGTAACATTTTCATCGTTTTCATTTTTAGTATTGAACCAAGCACTCCATAGCATCCACCAAGCAACTTCTAGGCCAGGCCGATCAGATGCGGCGCGGGCGCGGGCTGGAGGAACTTAATTCAAAAGGCGTCCGTGCATTGCTTCAAAAGAATCCCTGAGAGGATGAAAAACAGCAGGGCATTAGCGGTCTCCCGATCGCCTCTGAGCCAAAAGACTATTGTCTAAAGCCTAAACGCCCTCTCCCTAAATTCGCTTCGGAGGGCAATCGGCCGGATGATGTTCAGTCGACAAAACAAAACCCCGCCTCCGTTAAGGGAAGCGGGGCTCATGAAAACTTGAAACAACTTTAAATCGTTGTCCTTTTGCGATTGCTCAGAGCCTGCATGGCCAGTACGGCAGCGAAGGCGAGGCAGGCTGTCATCGGGGGAGCGGGAGCGCCGGGGACGGGAATTCCCCTGAGTTGAAACGACTCCGAGGGTATACCTCCAATGGCTGTGTGGAAGGCCTTGGAGGGACCGTAGCTGACATCCCACCCGATGGGATCAGAGGCAGCGGTCTGGGCGTGATCAAGTTGAAGCCAATAGTTTCCCGCAGGAAGAGCCGTGGGGGTGATCGCAAAAATGTCCGAATAGATCGACCAAGCGGGATTTCCCGAATACGGCTCGAGGAAAGTGCTGCTCTTGATACTGGAATATCCGGATCCCAGGACACTGCCACCGAAGGGAGCCGTCGTGATCGACCAGTCGATCCCGATGAACTTATCGCCGGTAATCTGCCAGGTGCCCAAATCCACGGATGTCACCGTTGCGCCGGAACCCAGCGAGAAGCTGTCGGCAATCGCATAGGTGGCACCGTTGAAGTTGTATCCCGCCCTGCCAAGAATCGGCCCGTTGTCATAAAGGAGGGCATCGGCACGGGCCGTTTGGGCCGTTGGGATTGTTACAATGACCGCAAGCAGGGGAATTGCGGCGAGAAGAATGTTCCATCTTGCCGTTTTGGTTTTCATATTTTGAGTTTTTTTGAGTGTTGAGCTTTCAGTACCGCTACAAGCACCTTCCGGGCCAACTGCTGCGATGGCTTCCATTATTTGAAGGCAGACGAAGGTTTTTTTCGTCAATTCTCTTTAAGAAGGGTAAGACAAAATCCGGATGAACTTGGTAGCCATCGTGTTGTATCGGCAAGCCGGCTGCGTCCCGGGTGGAGGAGGTGATCAAGGGCAACCGAAGCGAAACATCCTTTCCTTCCGTGGAAGGAGTGGTTTTTTGATCAATTTTTGAGCGTTGGTCTTTTTAAACCAAAAAAGGGGTCGGGATGTCATTGCTTGAAAACAATCGTTGAGAGGATGAATAGCAGGGCATTTGTGGTCACCCACCACTTCTTCGCATGAACAACCTTTTGAAACTTCACAGCTAGGCACCCCGAAACATATTAGATGGCGCTTTTCGGATAAAAGTTGTTAAACACTCGAATGTGCAGGCACAACCTTTTCATCGCCGGCAATCCGGGATTATCCTGTTCGTCAAGGTCTTGTTGCTGATTGCCTCGGTTGAGTACACCGAAATGGTGCTCTTCACGGTGCTGCCCCATATGCCGGATTGGCTGGAAAATGCGCTGGACGCTTCCATTCTCAGTTTGGTGGCCACACCCTTTTTATGGCGCTGGATCGTGGTCAGCGATCGTCAAAAAGCCTTGGCAGAAAGGGAGGTTGTTCAAAAAAACGAAGAACTTGAACATTCCAGGTTTCAGCTGGAGCGGTATCGCAGTGCGCTCGATGCCTTCTGCATCGTGGCAGTGACAGATTCCAAGGGAGTCATCGTCGAGGTGAATCAGAAATTCTGCGATATTAGCGGGTATTCCCAGGAAGAGTTGCTTGGAAAGACACACAGGGTCGTTAAATCGGGAGTTCATCCGAAGGAGTTTTTTGAGGAAATGTGGGCGACGATTTCTTCAGGGCATATTTGGCGCGGTGAGATCTGCAACCGAAACAAGGATGGCCATCTCTATTATGTCGATACGTTGATCATGCCTTTTCGCGATCGTGACCAACGCATCGAGCGATACATCGCAATCCGGCATGATATCACTCATCGCAAAATGCTTGCGGTGGAGCTGAAGCGTCTGGCAAAGGAAGCTCAGCTTGCGGCTGAGGCCAAGTCCCTCTTTTTGGCAAATATGAGCCATGAAATCCGAACCCCCATGAATGCCATTATCGGAATGACCGGACTGCTGCTCGATATGAAGATCAAGAATGAACAGCGGGAATTCATTGATATCATCCGACAAAGCGGGGAGCAACTTCTCTCACTCATCAACGACATCCTCGATTTTTCAAAAATCGAATCGGGATACATGGAGCTGGAATCCTCCCCGGTGGATTGGCGTGAATGCGTGGAGTCATCGCTTGACCTGGTCGCCGGGCAGGCATCCCAAAAGAAGCTGGATCTGATCTACTGGATTGATCCCTTGGTGCCCCCCTCATTTTTGGGGGATGTCACACGATTAAGACAGGTTCTTGTGAATCTGCTCTCCAACGGTGTGAAGTTCACCTCAAAGGGGGAGATTTTTGTTTCTTGCGCCTTAAAATATTCCGACACGGCGGGGGAGACAAAAAAACTGCTTCACGTTGCGGTTCGAGACAGCGGAATCGGTATTTCCGAAGAAAGCAGGCACAGACTCTTTGAGATCTTTACGCAGATCGATCCCTCGACCACAAGAAAACACGGGGGTACCGGCCTGGGGCTTGCGATTTCCAAACGACTGGTGGAGCTGATGGGTGGCCGTATCTGGTTTGAGAGCGAGCTTGGGAAGGGATCCTCTTTCGAGTTTGAGATTCCCATCACTGCGGTGAATGCCCCTTCCCGGCTGATGATTCACACCGGTCATGCAAAGCTGGAGGGTCGACGGATCCTGGTGGTCGATGACAATGCGACCAACAGTCAGATTTTGAAATTGCAGATGGAGGAATGGAAGCCGATCGTGCTTTGCGCCGCATCAGCAGAGGATGCCTGGCAGTTAATTCAGCAGGGAGATCCCTTCGACGTGGTGCTTGCGGATCATATCATGCCAGGCATGAACGGGCTGGAACTCACGCAGAAAATCCGTGCGGAAGGGCCCGCGAAGGATCTCCCGGTCATCCTCATGACTTCCATGGGAACCTTATCCAACAGCGAAGCCATGGGGGTGACAAAAACTCTCGTCAAACCCGTCAAGGTACAGGCATTGCATGATGTCCTTCACCATACCCTGATTGGCAATGTAAAAAGGGTTGTGGAGCAACCCTCGGGTACGCATTTCCCTCCGGAAAAGCATTCGACGATGCGGATACTTCTTGCCGAGGATAATGCGGTGAATCAACGGGTCGCCAATCTTATCCTTAATCGCCTCGGATACCGGGCTGACACGGTGGCCAACGGACTGGAGGTGCTCGAGGCCCTCAAACTTCGTGATTATGACCTTATCCTCCTGGATATCCAAATGCCCGAAATGGACGGCTATTCCGTGGCCCGGGAATTATCACGCATTTATGACCGGGAACAAATACCATGGATGATCGCCATGACTGCGAATGCACTTGAGGGAGACAGGGACCGCTGTCTTCAAGCCGGAATGGATGACTATCTTAGCAAACCGGTCAGGAAAGAAGAACTTGATGCCTGTCTTAAGCGCTCGTTCCAAGCCCTCCGCATCAGAAGAGACCGATCCTAGGATCCGAAAGAAAATTTCATTTCCTCCACCGCAATGACCCAGGAAAGGCTCTCAGAAAAGTAGAATCACGCGATACTGAAAATGCGATGGAGTCGGAGTAATTCCAAAACCAGTTGAACACTGGGTCTGACATTGATGAGATTCACCCTGGCATCATCACCGGCGAGCTTGCGATAAATTCCAAGCAGCACACCCACGCCGGAGCTGTCGATAAACTCGACATTGCCGATCTCAATCTCGGCATGTTTCACTTCCGGATCCTGATCCAATTTTAATTCACTTTTTAATGTTCCTGCGGCGCTGGCATCCAGTCGGGGGAGCTTAAATGTGATGTAGATGGTGTCCCCCTCCACTCTTTTGAGGAATTGGTCAGACATACGATGAGTTATTAATGCGCTGATTTGCAGCATGCAATTCAAAAACCGATTGCTCCGGAAAATAAAGTTCGCGGATGTCTTTCCTTTTTAAGAATGAAAGGTAAAAAGATGCTTGTGTTGCTTGTCAAACGGTGAAAATCGCGGGGTAAGCGTCGGTTAATCTTCCAATGAATAAAACCAACTTGACAGAAGACACCCCCCCCTCTCCTGCGAGGTGCGCAGTCGACTATTGGATCAGAAGTTCCTCGGCAGGGGGTAGTCTCAGTCTCAGAATCAAGCTTCGAATCAAGCTTGCGCTTTGGAAGGGGGTGATATTCATGTCACATGGTCTCAAGCGGGGTCTCGATATCATCGGGGCTTCCAGCGCCCTGGCAGTAACTTCCCCCATTTTCCTTCTCACGGCTTTTCTCATCAAAATGGATGACGGGGGCCCTGTTTTCTTCAGGCAGATACGGGTGGGGTATCACGGCAAGCTTTTCCCGATGTGGAAATTCCGCTCGATGGTAGTGAATGCGGATTCCCTCAAAGATCAACTCTCGTCACAAAACGATGTCAACGGGGGTGTTCTTTTCAAGATGGCGCAAGACCCTCGCATCACAAAAATCGGGAGATTTATCCGCAAATATTCCATTGATGAACTGCCTCAGTTCTGGAATGTCCTCTGGGGGGACATGTCTCTTGTGGGCCCCCGCCCTCCCTTGCCCAAAGAGGTCAAGGAATACTCTGCGGAAGCCAGGCAACGATTGCTTGCCAAGCCGGGAATCACTTGTCTTTGGCAGATCAGCGGACGGAGCGACATTGACTTCGCCGGCCAGGTGAATCTGGATCTGGCTTACATCCGTTCGAGCAGCATATGGACTGATTTAAAACTTCTTTTCCTTACAATTCCGGCCGTTTTACTGGGTAAGGGAGCCTATTAGAGAGAGTATGAGTTCCTGGCATTTGATCGCTCCGGATTTGGCCTCTCTGGATACGATCTGGCGGTCTCCAAATCCTTTTGTTCTCTGGCCGGTTTGTGAAAAACCTCTTCTTGCTTACTGGCTTGACGAGGCTGTCCGGCAGGGGATCGAATCCGTAAGTATCGAGGCTTTGGATCGCCCGCATGTCATCAGACACTGGCTGGATCATTGGGATTTATGGTCCCGTTCTATCGAGGTGCATTCGCGGGCTGTGGATAGGGAAGGAAAACAGTGTTTTCATCTGAATGGCCTCCCGGGTTCCGTTAATTCCCATCCGGTCAATACGCCGAACGAGTTGATGAAACGATGGTATGACTTGCAGGTGGAATCGTTGAATCAAAGGGCCGGTGAAAAAATCCATTTGGATTATGAATACCGTCCGGGAATCTGGCTCGGTCCGGGAGTCTCTGTTCCAGAGGAAACAATATTCATCGCACCTTGCTGGGTGGGTGGGTACACCAAGATCGGGGGGAGGTGCCGATTGGGGCCGCATGCATTCATTGGTGCGGGTTCCTTTGTGAATGATGATGCGGAAGTGATTGAGTCCATCGTCTGTGAAAACACGTTTGTCGGATCGCACATCACGCTGAAAAACATGGTCGCACAGGGGGGAAATCTGATCGATCTCAAACGGGGCATCAGAGTGGAGGTGAGTGAAAATTTCGTAATTTCTTCCCTGGGAATCGATGGATCCAAGCCCGGGTTGTTTGAACGATTCACCGCCTCGCTTTTTGCTCCCCTCGTGGAATGGATTGCCCTTTTCGTCAACCGGGGAAAATCAGCGTCCAGGTCAGCGGTTTCGCTCCCCGGGGAACAAACAGTCGAGCTGACTACTTATCCCTCAGGGCCGCTCTGTCTCCGTCGGGCCCCATGGCTGAGGCTGATCAGTAAAGGCAAAATGAAGTTTTTCGGCGTTTTACCCCGTGACAAAAACGACTGGGAGAGCCTCAGTCCCGAAGCACGTTTTGTGATCGAAAATGCTCCCGTCGGTGTTTTCTCCCTTTCCGATCTCTATGGCTGCCACTCCCCCAAGGATCCCGATGAATGGATGCATGCACTCTACCAGGCCAGTAAAATTCATGAGCTCGGAACACTCCAAGTCTTTCAATCCTTTCTGAAAACCCTCTTCCTTTCCCCTCGATTCCCATGAAGTGCGAGCTGAACTGCACGGTGCATGTGGAAAATCCGGCCATGGCCGATATTCCATCAGTGCTCGCTCAACTTATCGGCTTTCTGCGGGATCATGGCGTAATTGATGACCGGTATATCCGCGAATTTGAGCTGGCTGCGTCCGAATCCCTGAGCAATGCCATCAAACACGGGAATGCCGCCTCGGAAAACCCCTTTGTCCGGGCTCAACTCAACTTGAATCCAGATTATGCCGAATTGCGCGTGACGGATCCTTCCGATTTTGGCGGGCCCGCCACGCTACCCTGCCTTCCCGAAGATCCGTTTTCGGAGTGCGGACGCGGAATCTACATCATGTCCCAGCTTTGTGACGAGGTCACCCATGAACGGGAAAAAGGCAAGCACGCCGTTCTGCTGCGGAAAAATTTTCCTGTTTCACAATGGGAATATCAGCCAGGCAAGAGTGACCGCGTCGCTTCCGAACTGGTGGACGAACTCGTCGTGAGCTACGAACTGGTCAACACCCTGGTGAGCCTGAGTGAATGGGTCGCCATTGCACCGGATATCATGACATTCATTGACGGGGCCCTGGAAAAAATCTGCTCGGTCACCGAATCGGATACCGCCTTTTTGAGAATTGAAAAAATGGGCCGGCTTTCCCTCATGCGGCTTTGGGGAGATCAACCGCAGACCCCATTCGCCGATCTTTTGATTTCTGATCCCGGTGTTGAAACGCAGTCATTCTGTTCCGGAAAGGAGATCACGGTCACTGCGAAGTCATTTCTTGCTGAGAACGATCCGCTCCGGGAAATGGTTCACAATGCTTTTGTTGTCCCCGTGGTATTCAAAGGGAAAACGCTGGGAGTTCTCGTCATTGCTCACACTCGTTCCTGTCCATACTTTGATGCCTGGAAATTAAAGGTTGTCAGGATGGTTGCCGATTATATCGGCATCACCGTCACCGTCGGAGAACTCCAGCGAAAGAGGACTTCGGAGTTATTGGCTCTCCGCGAGCTGGAAATTGCATCTCAGATTCAGCTTTCCTTGATGCCCCAGGATTTTGAGTCGGTGGAGGGACTCGATCTTTACGGAATTTGTCTTCCTGCGCTCCAGTCTGGCGGCGATTATTTCGACTTTCTTGTGCTGCCTGGTGGGTCGGTTCTGATCACGATCGCGGATGTGATGGGCAAAGGCATCTCGGCTGCTCTTCTGGCCACAATGTTGCGGACCAATCTTCATGCGGTGGTGTCAGAGGGTGAATCCGACCCCGGAAAGATTCTGACAAAAATCTCGAAGCTGATGAGCAAGGATCTCATCAAACTGGAAATTTTCATCACCATGGTCTGCACCTGGATTTCCCCCGACAGGAAAAAAATTCTCAATTCGAGCGCCGGCCATCTGGCCGCCCTTCATCAGAGAGCGAACGGGAAGATTACCCAACTCGAGGGAACGGGCATTCCGATAGGAATCTTCCATAACACCGTTTATGAATCAGCTCCCGGTGTGTTCAAAGAGGGAGAGCGGCTCCTTGTTTTCACGGACGGCGTTACGGAGGCGGTGGGACAAAATGGAACGATGTTTGAACTGCAGAGGGTCAAGCAATGCCTCACCAGGTCCAGGGGGCTTCCTTCACGTGAGGCCGTTCGGAAACTTCTGGACGATGTGTCGGCCTTCACAGGCGACGAGAAACCCTTCGATGACCGCACGTTAATTTTAATATCCCGTATTTCATGACCACTTCCTCGAGAAAAATTTTGATCATCGATGATCAGGAGATGATGCTCCGCATTTTGCAATCCGCCCTGAAACCCCTTGAAGCGGAGTTTTTCTTTGCAAAAACCGGCGCCCAAGCCATCAGGCATTTGGAAAAATCAGGACTTCCTGACGCGATCATCCTTGACTTTTCGATGCCTGGAGAAGACGGAATTGAGACATTAAAAAAAATACGGGCTCTTACTCCATCGCAAACAGTACCGGTGGTGATGCTTACAGCGCGGGATCAGACATTAATCCGCCAGGCAGCCGAGGGGCTGCTTGTTCATTCATTTATGACAAAACCCTTCAGTCCGAGTACCCTTTTGAAAACACTCGAGTCGATTCTCCAATAGCTTCCACAATGCAAATCATTCAGAAAACCTGAAAAAAGCGGATTGAATGATCATGAATGACCAACATTTTATCTTCAATGTGCTGAGCTCCATCGTTGCGCGGTCGGAAGACAACGAGGTTCAGGAGATGGTTTTGAATCTGGCCGATTTTCTGCGATTTTCTTTCGGGGAATCAAGGGCTCTGGAACCGCTCGCCCGCGAGCTGGACGCTGTTGTCCCATACTTTGCCTTGCAGCAGTCATTGCATGGGAAAAATCTGGTTTGCAGAATCAAAAGCAGCCTGGAGACCCGGCGTGTACCGGCTGTGCCCGGAATGCTCCATACCCTTTTGAGAAATGCGTTTCACGAGGGGCTGAAGACAAGTGCGATGCCTCTCCGGATCGAGGTTTCAGCAGCATTGGAACAAATGCCGGCCACCAGCGGGGAGGGAAGCATTCTCGTGATAAAAGTTGCCAACACGGGGCGGTTGACCGAAGCATATACCGCGAACAGGGATCCATGCCTGTCCGGTCTGCGGGAAAACCTTGGGAAAATTTTTGGAGGGATAGCAACGATGGATGTTTCGGAAAGTCCGCCGTGGGTCAAGTGGACGATTCGGATACCGGTGGCTCTTGCAGACCGTTCTTTTGAAAGGATCTTGAATGAAGGCTGAGCTTAACGATTATGATCACCGTATTCCTTGTTGAAGATGATCCGGCGGCCTTGATGGGGCTGCGGAAGTTGCTGGCAGCCTATCCGGAAGTCAGCATCATCGGGTCAGAGATGCACCTTGCCGACGCGAAGCATTTCCTTGCAAATAATAAACCGGATCTCATCTTCCTGGATGTTCAAATTCAGGGAGGCTCCGGAATGGATCTGCTTCCTCTTATTGATGGCCGGACTCAGGTCGCCTTCATTACCGCCCATGAGGAGTATGCAATCGATGCCTACGAAATGTATGCCATTGATTATCTCCTCAAGCCCATCAGACCGGAACGACTCGATAAAACCATGCAGCGGGTCAAGAATCTCTACCTGAAAAGAGAACTTGGAACTAATGCCTCCTCCCCGATGGACAACTCCGACACAGAAGAAATTCTGGAGTTGAAATTACCCGAGATGAAAAAAAATGTTTTCATCAAACTCAGCTCCATCGTTTGGATCGAATCCATGCAGAACTATACCCAGATCAAGGTCTCGGGACAAGCCATGCCCGTGGTGATTCGTCGCAGCCTGAAAGAATGGGAGGCGACACTCCCCCCCGAAAGATTTGTCAGGATCGGGCGCGGGGTGATCATCCAGTTTGAACTGCTTCGCTGGACGGAATGGCGATCCCGCGATGAAATTTTGCTCAGTTTTGAGGGGAGCAATGAACCCTTGCTGGTCGGCAGAGTCGCAGCCGTAAAGCTGAGACAGCTTCGTGCGAAGCAGGGAATTTAAAAAATCCCCTTCCTTGTCGGATTTTTTGGCCTGTTTCATCCCGTTTTTGGCCTGTTTCGTCACTTTTCCTCCAGTGTAAACCTCTGCTTTGTTGGGATTCCTGGCGATCAAGGTTAGTATTCACCAATGAGTCACAAACCAGCAATCGCCATCTCCTCACTTTTCCTTGCCGCTCTTGCCATTGCATCGTCATGCGCACGGGCTCAGGATGACATGGTTGTTACTTATGGCGCCGGAGGTGCAATGAATTCCACTCTCTCCGGAACATCGGTTGAAGACTTTGCAGGCATGGCACCCGGAGTCTATAACAATGTCAACTGGGCTGGCGTGGCCTCGATTGATCAGGTCAGTCTCGTTCCAAACGACCAGTATGGTGGCATTCCTACTACGGGTGCATACCCCGTGGAAAGCATCAGCGCATCCCGGGGTAGTATTGATCAGACCACCATCACGTTAAATCACAGTAGTTCGTATTTTGGATTGGAATGGTCGGCTGCCGATGCCCCGAACAGCATCAGCTTCTATAATAGCCAAGGTTCGCTTGTCGCTGCGTTGAATACAGCAACCATCTTCAAGCAGATTCCGGCAGGGTGGCCTTCCCCTTACGAAGGCAATCCAAATCCCGCTTTTTTGGGTGGTGATTATGGCGAACAATTTGCATTTCTTAATTTCATAGGCGCCCAGGGAACAACGTGGGATAAGATTGTTCTTTCCAATAACAACAATGGCTCGGGGTTTGAGACTGACAACTGGACATCGAGAATTCATGGTTGGAATCCCGTGGTTGATGGTGCCCTTCCTGGAACTCCGGTTGTCCAGGTTCTGAATGGTGCTGTCACGCAAATCACGAAACTGCCATCCTCATTTGTGCCAAGCGCTCCTGGAGCCCCGGCGCCTCCCATGACAGCGTGTCTCGCCTTCGCGGGAGTTCTGGTTCTTCAGGCACTTCGCAATCGCGGGAGAAGGGAAGCCTGAGAAAATTGTCTTAGATGTTTTTCCCCGTAGCGCTCTTCATTCCAAGTCTCTTTCCCCGGACAAACTAGCTTCAGATGCCAGAAAACTTGAATATACGTGAAAGCGAATGTCCCAGGGTTTCAGGGAGGCTTCGTGGGGTGAGCGAGGCGTTTGTCCGATCCGGTGATGACCGCAAAGATTCCCATCAGGCGCCTGAAGAGCGTTTTGCCATGGGTGCATTGAGCCAGGCCATGGGATCCTCAGAAAGAGCTGATCCGGACAGGAGTGAGTTCCTTGCCATCATGAGCCATGAAGTACGAACTCCGATGAATGGGGTTTTGGGGTATGCCGATTTGCTAAAAACAACAGAGCTCAATGCGCAGCAGCTTGAGTTCGTGGAAACAATTTGTTCAAGCGGCGAATCCCTGATGCTGATTATCAATGACATTCTTGATCTTTGGAAATATGAATCGGAGCAATTCAAGCTGACCCCCTCTCGATTTGACCTCAGAAAGTGCATTGATGAAGCGGTGAAACTTTGTGAAACGGCCATCAATCACCAAGTGACATTCCGGCTAAGTATCGATGAGCATGTTCCGGATTTCATCAATGCCGATGCTTCCCAGGTGAAACAGATTCTTGTGAATCTCATCAGCAATGCCCTGAAATTTACTCCAGCCGGACTGGTGGAGTTGAAGGTCGAAAAGGGTCCTCTTCCTCCAGGATCCAAGCCGGAGGACTGCCTGTTAACATTTGCAATCACCGATACGGGCATAGGGATACCTCATGAAAAAATAAGCTCTCTTTTCAAGCCGTTTGGCCAGGTAGATGCATCATCAACCAGAAAATATGGAGGGACGGGCTTAGGACTGGCAATTTGCAAAAAACTGGTTTCCCTCATGAACGGGGAAATTCATGTCGAAAGCACTCCCGGAGTCGGCTCCACCTTTCGATTCACTCTTTTGGTCCAATTGGTTGCAGCTCATTTGAAAAATCCACCGGTCCCTCATCAACAAGCCAGCAGCGTCAAGTCCGATTCTTTACGGATTTTGATCGTCGAGGATATCAAAATGAATCAGCTGCTTGCGCTTCGTCTCCTTTCCACGCTCGGTTATCAGGCAGAGGTGGTTTCCACCGGAATAGAATGTCTTGAACTGCTCAAAACGAAAAATTTCGATCTTATCCTGATGGATCTTCACATGCCGGGAATAGACGGCATTACTGCAACCCGACGGATCAGGTTGATGGAAAAAGAGAATGCCGGTTTGGCGCGTGCATTCATATGCGCCCTCACAGCCAATGTCATGGCACGGGCCCGAGAGGCCTGTTTTGCAGCAGGGATGGACAATGTTCTTACAAAACCCCTGCGCATGAAAGATCTGCAAAATATGCTAAACAGCGTCGTGGGACTTGAGACGCAGTCAGTATAAATCCCGGTGATTCCTTATGGTTGCAGCGACGGCAACTTTGTGCGCCATATTTCAGATTGCCGGATACTTTCTTGACATAGTTTTATAAAATGATGACTTGTGTAAGATGTCTGGAATTGCCCGTTCCTTTGCTTTTGTTTTTTTAGTTTCGTGCGGATTAAACATTGCTTTTCTGTTCGCCTTGCACCTGCCGAAAAGTCCCGATCAGCTTGACATGGATGCTCGTGAATATTTCGAGCTGGCTGGTCATATCGCAGATGGAACCTATCATTTTGATTCACGCCGTATCCCGGGACACCCTCTTATCCTGGCAGCATTACGCAAGGTGACTGGATCGAATCTCGTCACTTTACAAACACTCGTAACCTTATTTTTTTGCGCTTCCGCCCCTCTTACTTACCTTTTGGCTCGGCGATTTGTCACAAATGACAAGATCGCTCTCAGTGCCGGCCTGGCAACAGTTGTATGGCCTCCCTTTATATTTTACGCACATACACTTTATAGCGAAACCACTGCGCTGCCTCTATTCATCGGGTTTCTCGCTTCACTGCCCCGGGGATTGCTTCTGGGACAAGCCACGGCACCCAACTGGCGTTGGCTTATTTCAGGTGTTTTGATGGCTCTCTGTATGTTTGTCAGGCCCATGTACCTCGTCTTCTTGCCGTTTATTCCTTTGATTCTCTGGTTTGAGGACGCACGCCTCATGAATGTTACACGAGCCACTGCACTCATTGGAGCCGGGTGCTTTCTCACATTGACACCTTGGTTGGTCTACAGCTCCTGTCAGGCAGGGACCCCAATCCTGCTCTCGGCAAACATGGGAGAAACCCTTGCAGGAGGACTCAATCCAACTCTGCTTGAAGAGACAAACCAAAAAACCTATCAATGCCCCGACGGGCGAATGACATGGGGTGGTCCTGGCAAATGGATCAGTGAGGACCATACTCAATTTCTTTCTAAGAATGAACTTGCTCTTCCACGCCCAGAAAGAGATCGATTGCTAAAAAAACATGTCTTCGATTGGATACTTGCAAATCCGGGAGGGGCTCTTTTACTTGAGAGATCAAAACTCGCTTACATGTGGGGTATTTATCCATTCTGGAGCGGGTTTCTCCAAACCTTCTTTGGAAATATCCCCATCCTCATCCTAATGACCGTCGGTGCCTTAAGTTTATTCAGCTTCCGCAAACACTTAAGCCAATTGTCCATGCTCATCACCCTTCCCTTTTTCTCCTCCGCGGTGGCTCTCATTAGTTGGGGAAGCTGGCGATTCAGACAGCCTGCCGATGTGGGGCTCATCATTCTTCTTATTTTTTTTATTTGGAGCAGGATTCCCTCATTGAAAATTCAATTTCGCGGAACCTCAGGCACTGAAGTTGTTTGATGTTCTAATTCTGGGATAGTTGCAATCTCCCAGCTCCTTCACCCTTGTGGGTTTCCTTCGGAAGTCTGCCGCGCCTCTTCCCAGAGGCTTGATTCAGTGCTTCAACCCGGGTGATGCGACACCGAAAAACGCCCGATGCCGCCGCTAAGAACGGCTATGGAATTAATTAAACTGCTCTAAATCCTTTCAGCGCCATCGCTCCCAGTGGGCTTCATCACGCGATTTTCTAGGAGCGCTTCAGGCTCGGCATCTCATTCTCCATCGCTTCGATCGACTGTTTGGCAAGTGCGAGGGCAAACGGCAGCAGCCGAGGAATCGCCGCGACCCGATCCTGCTCATGTTCCTCCCAGAAAAAAAGCAACGCTTCCAAAAGGAGAAAACCGAATTGGGCGCTCATTCCGCGTGCTGAATGAATGGTGATCTTGAGAGTGTCCGGATCGCAACAAGTTTCGATGGCTTCAATCTTGGAAACAAGATCTTCACAAAATTCTTTCCAGATGGATCTCAATTCTGCGTCTCCCCCATCTGCCCGGATCAGAACAGAAAGTTCATGAAAGGGGGAATCTTCGTTGATATAAAGCAGGGGTATCTCCATGGGTGGGGTAGTTTATGAGTTGGGTGGAATCACTTTCAAATGACAGGATATAGCCGCCAATCAAAGAAAGAAATTTCAATATGGGCAGCTCCACGAGGGCATTTCGTTTTCAACGAATAATTTTCTCTTTGATCCCTGATCTCTGCTTGGACTTGGATTTGGATATGGCATAGGATGACGACGTCACTTTGAAAAATCCCTCTTCTGCTCCTGAACCTCGGTCTTTTGTCCTTCTCGGCATTCCTTTTCATGATGTCACCATGAGCGAAACTCTGGAATGGATCGCTCAAAGGATCCAGCAGCGGCGTCCTGCATTTCTGATCACTGCCAATCTGGATTTCGCCGAGCAGGCCAGCAGGGATGTCGAATTGCACAGAATACTTATCGAGGCTGATCTGGTAGTTTGCGATGGAACCCCTCTTCTATGGGCCTCCAGACTGATAGGCCAACCCCTGAGGGAACGGGTTGCGGGATCGGATCTTGTCCCGAAGCTTGCAGAACGGTCGGCAAGGGAAGGATGGAAGATTTTTCTTCTTGGGGGAGAGCCTCAATCCTTAGCCATGGCAGAGAAGAATCTCATCAGTCAATATCCCGGTATTATCATTTCGGGGAGTTACTCTCCTCCCTTTTCTCCACTTCATGAAATGGATCATGCGGAAATTTCCCGTCGGATAAAAAATTCCGCTCCTGATATTCTTCTGGTTGCCTTTGGCTGTCCGAAACAGGAAAAGTGGATCTCCAAACACTATAAAGAACTTGGGGTTCCTTGCTCGATTGGTGTCGGTGCAACCATTGATTTTCTCGCTGGAAAGGTTCGCCGTGCTCCAGACTTCATCGGGCGACTCGGATTGGAATGGGTATTCCGTCTGTGCCAGGAACCGCGTCGCCTGACACGACGCTATCTGAACGACATGGGCTTTCTTATTTCCCAGTTGTTGCGTGAAAAAAATAGACTCCCCCTCCCTGCGAGTTCGCTGGGATCGAAATCAAGGGAATCCGTGCCCAATTCCCAGCCCGAAATCATCGTCTGGGAGGGCTCTTTGATTGCGGGAAATCTTGATGACCTGAGCGAACCTTCGTTCTCAAAGCAGTTCATCATTGATCTCTCAAGTGTTACGATTGTTGATAGCGCAGGTCTTGGACATATCCTGCGAATTCTAAGGCGCGCTTGGGAGCAAGGTTTGGCAGCATGCTATGTGATACCCTCCAGCAAGATATTATCGGTTCTCCAAATGACCCGACTGGATCGCGTGATACCCTTCCGGCCCTCCGTCAAGATGGCGATCGAATTTCTCCAGGGCGAAGACGTTGATTTCTTGCCAGAAGCTGTGCTTGATGAGTCGGAGCATTCATTGCTGATGCTTATGCCTCAGAATCTTATGAAACAAAATGTTCCAGAATGCCTTCGGAGGATTACCAAGGAATGGAGCAAGCGGCCCAAACTCAAGGTGATTCAGCTGGATTTCAGCAGGACCCATTCCCTTGACAGCGCAGGTCTCGGATTACTTGTCAAATGCCATCGCATGGTACGGAATCGACCAAACGCTCGCATGCACTTGGTCAATATTCCTCCCAACGTCCTCAATGTGATCAGGGCGGCTCGCCTTGAGCAAACGCTGGGGATATTGGGTTAAGGACGATTCCGAAAACTGATGCTGATCTTATGAACGAAACTGGTGAAATCCTCATCGTGGAACCGAAGCTCCAGGCAGCCAGCGACCTCACCTTGCAGCTTCCAAAAAATGTTCATGTGCGCGTCGTATTTTCTCTTGAGGATGCCGAGAAGGCCATCAATTCAGATCATTTGGTTCTCCTCTTGGATATTGATTATATTGGAGAGAATGAGGGGATTCGCTTCCTTGAGCATGTTTGGGAAAAAAGGCCCGGATTACGGTGCATCTTTTTGGTGAGCAATCTGATGGCGGAGAATCTGATCGCTCCGACCAGAAGATCGCCGTTAATCACCTGCCTCTCTAAGCCTGTTGACAAACTGGTTCTATCCCATGCGCTATCACCCACCCTTGAGGGCATTGACTTCAATCCACCTGGGACATTCGCAAAATCGGATGAATCCGCCGACGAATCATCGTCGCACCCCTTGCGACTTGCGGCGACAATCGCGCCTGTCGAAATTCTCATTGTTGAGAATGATGAGACAACACTCAAGAACATTGAAAGCATTATTCCCCAAGGTTTTCATCATCATTCCGTTACAAACCTGCATGATGCAACATTGATTTTGGATTCCGTTCCCATCGACATTCTGATATGCGCCGATAATCTTCCCGAGGAATCAGGTCTCATGTTCATGGCTCGAACGCTAAACAAATGGACGAAGCTAAGACGCGTCCTCATGGGCCCCCGTATAGAAAGCGATATCCTGCATTCTTTTCTTCAGAAATCTCCATGGTTCTCATACATCAGCAAACCGGTCCTTGAATCGGAATTCTTGCAACTCTTGGATTCGAAGCATGAAGAGACATTTTGCGACGAGGATGGAAATGAGCAAATAAACCTTGATGGTTTGAATTCCACACGATCCTACATGATTTGGATCCCCATCATGGCACTCGTCGCGCTCTTCCTGGGGGCCTTGGTTTTCCTTGTTATTTTTATAGTGTACAAAATTAAATGTCATGTCGCTAACTAGTGTGATGTCCCGGAAATACTTATTCATCTGCGAAAGTTGATTCCGGCGTTTTTCAAGGCGCAAGCAAAGTGGCCGCATCCTTTGTGATACTGCCCGAGCGAGTAACAGGGAAAAACGCCAAACGTCGGCCCGCCCATAGGGTTGTAATGAAAAGGGCCCGGCACCTGCGTTGCTTCCCTGTTACGATACACGGCTGTATCGCGCCCTTGCCGCGCCTTGGCGGCGGCCTATTTTGATCGCAACAGATACATAGTTATTTCCGGGACATCATACTAGTTTATCTCTGTGAATCGATTGAGTCCCGGTTCGCTTCGCCCAAACTGAAAATAGTAAATTGAGGAAAATACCATGTACTTGGAGAAATGAGCGATGCTTTGGCTAAATGTGGTGCACGGATTAAGAAACCCTCTTTGACCTTAATCACGGCCGGTTCGCTTCCAATGCTTTTCACGTGCCGTGATATAGCGATTGTAGAGCCCAAGCTTGCCAAAGACATACGAAGGAATCCAAAGGAGCAGGGAGAAAGGCACAATGTCCCGGCCCCACCGCAGCCATCCAAGCAAGAAAGAGATCCCGAGAAGCAGGACCGAAAAGACAGTGATCCCAAAAGGAATATGACTAGCACCGAGAAGCGTGGCAAAAGCCGTCCAGATGAAAGCAACTAAGGCGAGAAGCGCCAGGAGCGCCAGTGGGGGGATGAGCAGGTCTAATGCAAATCCCAGCAGGGGAAAATTCTTGTTCAGGATTGCTTCTGCGATCAGATGCGGAGCGGTCTGCAAAGTCAGGTTGATGTGGCCATGCTCCCAGCGGGTGCGTTGCCCCATGCGTGATGAGGTGCTTGTTGGAAAGGTGCTTGTCACCACGGCCTCATCCGTGAACCGCGGGCAGTATCCATGGCGTACCATTTCGATGCAAAGGGTATAGTCTTCCGCAAGATTCGAGTTTGCAATCCTGACTGTGCTGATCTGGGACCATGGGAAAATCATTCCGGAACCGTTCAACATGCATGGGACTCCCAGTCGCCGACCGCCAAGTGCCCGAACCCAATTCTTAATACGCCAGGCAAATTCGGCGAAACGGGCGGATGGATTTTCATCTCCTTTTTGACAACGCATCAGATAGAGCGACTGCACCGGTGCATGGGCGGTCGTACAGCGATGGGAAATCGACGAAATAAAGCCGGGGCCTACCGCACAGTCAGCGTCCAGTATGAGAACTTGCGCCGGGGGGTTGGCTCGAAGGTACTCCACCCCCGCCTCAACAGCGTAGATTTTTCCGCGCTCATGCGTGTTAAAACGTTCCACAACTTCCGCTCCGCAGTTTCGGGCAATGATGGCGCTCTCATCGCTGCAGTTGTCGGCTACGACAACCAAGCGATCCCACGGGCGCATGCTTTCACGAAAGCCTTGAAGCGTTGCCTTGAGGCTCTGGGCCTCATTATGGGCCGGAACAAGGATGGCAACCTCGATGTCCTCTCTCATGTTCCCCTCTGCTGTAGCGCGGGTATCGTCTTGCCGTCCTGATCCACCATCGAGAATCATGGCACCCCAAGCGGCCATCAGGATCTCGGTAAAAAACATCGTCGCCGGAATGAACAACATCAGTGTTGCAAGCCAGGAGCTAATCTCTAAGAGGATCATCGGAGCATTTTCAATTTCCATCAACGGGTTATGGGAGCTGCACTGCACACCTCACTAGAGACAATTCTTCTGAAAGGCAATCAAACGATAAGGCCAATTATTCAATCCGATCGATGATTTCAGCGTGACGAGACTTCCCTGTAGATGGCAGAGAACTTTTCTGCCTTGATATCCCAAGTGAATTCCTCGCGCACTCGCTGCAGCGCGTTTTTTGAGAGCAATGCACAGAGTTCGGGTTCGCGAACCATCCGTTCCATCGCTTCCCGAAGTGACCTTATCATGGAAGCTTCCGGTTGCATTGGCAGAAGAATTCCGGATTGGGAATCAACCAGCTCCCTGGGCCCCCCGTAATCGACAATGATCGACGGAAGTCCGGAAGCCATGGCTTCGAGCACAACGCCGCCGCCGAATTCGCGCAGACTCGGGAAGACAAAACATTGAGAGGAGCGCATCTCGCTCCCGAGAGAACGTTGCTCCAGGTGACCAAGAAACCGGATGGATCCCTCAAGATCAAATTCACGAACCATTTGATGGAGGCGTTCCCGTTCCGGCCCGTCGCCGATAATAATCAGCTCGCACGATTTTAAGAGTTCTGACTCTTTCATGGCAGCCAAGGTGAGCCAAACACCCTTATAGGGAACAAGACGGCCAACGGTAATGAAGCGAAACTTGCTTTCAGGAGGCGTCCATCGCTCGGCCAGAGTGAAGGTATCAGGATTCACCCCATTTTCGGGTATAAGATATCGACTGCCTCGAAAAGTTGATGGGATTTCGGAAGCCGTGTGACGGCTCCCTGAAATACAAGCCCGAAGCTTTCGATAGGTAGCCCCGTAATAGGGCATCAATTTGTAGATTTTTCTCAACGGAACAAGAAACTCATGCTCCTGGTTTCTCAATTGAGGATATTCGGGAGGCCATGGCAGCCCCCCATTGAGAGGTCCTAGAATCATCGGCACATGAGTCCACTTGGCCAGAGGACTTCCCACGGTCGGGGTGACGGGCGTCACCCGATGAATGACATCGAACTCACCGGCCTCCAGCCGCTGTTTTGTCAATTGATAAAGTTCCTTCTCAAAAAAAAGGTAATACAAACTTGCGAAGGCCGTATCGGTTGTCCAGCCCTTTCCCTTCCCTCCCCTAAGCAACTGCGCAATACGATGAAGTCCGGCCGCGATATATTCGTTATCCGGATAAATGATTTCAATCTCGTCGGACAGCGAATCCCTATCGAGCGCCGCCCTGTTTCTAGGATGTGTTGCAAGCGTGATCTGGAGTTCCTCACGCCTGGCCAAGGCCTTGGCCACGTTGTATCCCACAAGCGGAACGCTGGTCCATTCGGGATTGCAGGCTTCGGCTATCAACAGAACTCTTAAGGACTTTTCAGAGTATGGCATTTGGAAATGAAAGAGCTGGTTTGTCCATTCCCAGAACAGGGAATTAATCAATAAAGCAGATTACCAAACGGGTTCCTTAAAAGCTGTCCTTTGCCTTGCTGAGGTCCTCCAAAAAGGAAGCATGCAAACGAAAATCTCTAACCATGAATCTTTGCATGAATTCGTCATAAATATTCTTATGCTGCGGACGGTTTTTATAAGGCAAGAGATAGCTTTTCATCATCCATGTGCGTTTCGGAAGCGAATATTTGGAAGTGCCTGTCCGATGATCGACGAGGGGTTGACCATCGATCCAGTAATGACGTGTGATCACGGCATTATATCGCTTGCACGGAGGGCCGAGAAAATAACTTGTGCCAAGTTTCCGCCAGGCAAGATAAAAGGTATCTTTATCACCCATGACATGATCATACCAGAACGCCGAATGTTCATTCATCCACTGGGCAAGGGATAACTCTTTCCAGCATCTCCCCTTGTCGATAAGCATGATGCCTGTTTCAAACTCGACATCCCCGAGAAACTGCAATCCCGTCAGCTCCCAAATCGTGCCATCCTTGGTCATCTTGTAATGTTTATTGTCAGGCCAAAACAAGCTCCCGTGGCTGAGATACTCAGCAGATTCAAAAAGAAATTCGGGATTCCGTAGCGGAAAACAATCCGCATCAAGAAACAGCACTTCGCGCAGTTTGCTGTTCTTTAGCGCGGCAGCTTTGATTGGCCAACCCCTCATTTCCGATTGAGTGCGTGCAGGACAAAAAGGCATGACATCGTGAAGGGTAACGCCCCAGGGCTCGATGGCACGGCGTGCCCAAGAGGGGATTTCATCCTCTCCGGCATGCCATATTTCAATGGGAAGAGTGGTGCCGAGATTCCGAAGAAGTCGCACCACGACATAGGCGCTCGGAACAAATGGGCCGCCGGCTGCAATAATGATCCCTTTGCCGGAAAGGTTCGGAACCGTTGGATCCTCAAGGGCTGCCAGATCGAATCTCCGGGCGGCGTCCTCGTTTGTCAGCGGAACTGTTTTGCCCATATCAGTTGGAATAGTTGCTAAACGACAGTTTTCTCAAGCGCATCTAAAAACCTTTTTTTATGTTGGAATGATCGCCATTACCAGCCTCAAGTGTGTTGCAAGGGATTTGCTCCATCCTTCAGATGGAGAAACTCTGGTTTGTACTGCTAAGTTCTATGGGAGATTTTTTGTAATGAAAGCATGCCTTGCTCTCCGAGTGCCAGATTCTATAGTGGCATCAAAGTTAAAAATTACTGCCTGCGGGACTCAACGTCTCGATCCTTCGAATCCATCACGGTGAAAATTGCTTATCTTATCAATCAGTATCCACAGCCAAGCCAGAGTTTTATCCGAAGGGAAATTCACGAACTTGAGCAGCTAGGCGTCCCGGTATCGAGGTTTACACTTCGGCGCTTTCCAGGATCCCTTCCTGATCGGGCAGATCAGCTTGAAAGACAGAAAACAGTCGCAGTTTTGGAACAAGGTCCGGTTGCCTTGATCTATGCTGTTTTTTGGGCTTTGTTTACGCGCCCACTGGCAACTCTCAGGGCTCTCATTGAATCCGTTTGCTCCGGATGGGAGCCGAAACGCGGGTTTTATGTCCGCATCGCCTATTTTGTAGAGGCCTGCTTCCTGAGCCGTTGCTTTCTCGATGAAGGAATCGATCATGTTCATGCGCATTTCGGCACCAACTCGACCTCTGTCGCGCAACTTGTCCGCACCCTGGGCGGCCCGGGTTATTCCTTCACTTGCCATGGTCCTGAAGAATTTGACCGCGCGGACACCATCGGACTTCAAAACAAGGTGGGGCACTCATCATTTGTCGTTGCCATCTCCAACTTCTGTCGCTCCCAACTCTACCGCTGGAGTGACCCGCATGACTGGCACAAAATTCATGTCGTCCGCTGTGGCATCGACAGTTCCTTTCTTGACTTCCCAACTACGACGGTGCCGGACATTCAACGACTCATATGCGTTGCCCGACTCTCCGAGCAGAAAGGCCATCTAACGCTTGTTGAGGCTGCAGCACTCGTTGCAGCGCGTTTTCCTAATCTGGAACTTCTTTTTGTTGGGGATGGTCCAATGCGTCCACAAATTGAAGAGGCCATTGGTCAGCATCATCTTCATAAGAATGTGCGCCTGCTGGGATGGAAATCGAGTCTGGAGATCAGGGAACTCGTTCTCTCTTCGCGGGCGATGGTATTGTCATCCTTTGCCGAGGGCCTCCCGGTAGTCATCATGGAAGCCCTCGCCTTGGGGCGCCCCGTCATCTCCACGTCGGTGATGGGAATTCCCGACCTCGTGATTCCGGGAGATACGGGCTGGCTGGTACCACCCGCTGATCCCACGGCTCTCGCCGGGGCGATGGAAGAATGTCTCTCCACTGAAGTCACCGTTTTGACTCAGATGGGATTGGTTGGAAGAGCACTCGTCAGCGAGCGCCACACAGCATATCGAGAAGCCGAGCGACTCTTGCAGTTGATTCGAACGGCTCACGCAAAAAGCACCTTGCTCTCCAAGCAAATAAAAGACTCATCAAGGGTATTGTCTCGTCAAGGATCTCTTCTCCATTAATCCATGAGACCTTACCCTGTCATTCTTTTGCTTATTGGGCTCTGTGAAACTTGCTGCGCCTCGGAGTCGCTTCCTGCCGTTCACGGAGATCAGGTTATTTTTGATATCTCTCAACGGGTGGCAGTGGAAAATCCACCACGCTTTGGCGTGAACATTTCCCCTCCGGCGATGAGCCACTATGATACCGAGCCATGGCATAACCAATGGTGGCTCTTTCCTAATCCCAACCCTGTGACTGTGAGGTTTAAGGGAATCGCGACGGACGGGTCAACGACTACCCTGTCCGATGAGGGAAAGAACGGTCATGGCCAACGCATCGGCTATTACGATGTCTTCCGCAACGGTTTTTTTGACGGAGGCACTGCCGAAATCTATCGTTTTGAAAATGGAAAGGTTTCCCTTGTTCGCGAAGATACCATCGAGAAATACGAGGCCTCCACAAACGGCCCCAATCGGTTGACTTTCAGCAAACCGGGCCCCTCGGTGAAATCGGGGGACGAATATGTCCTCACAACTACACGAACGAATTTCCCCCGGAGCATGACCCGGACATGGGGTGAAAACCCCCTTTGGCTCTGCTCTGGGTTCTCTTTCCTTGATCACAATGAAAAACAACTTTACGAGCAGGGAGTGCGAGTTGCCTTGAGCGACGATGTCCCTCCAGGGAAGGAAAAATGCTCCTTTGCCTTAACGGTTCCATCTGGATGGGCGGGAGAACGCATCCGGATCGGCAACTGGTTGATCTCGGGAGAACGGGAGGATTTTCCACGATTCCATGAAGGGAAAACCTATACCCTCCATCTCTGGATGAAGGCGGTGGGAATGTCCACCGGCAATGTCGATGTCAGGATAGCCAACTTTGCGAATCCAAAATTTCAAGTTACCGATCAATGGCATGAGTACACCGCAGACTTTATCGGGAAACCGCCGAGAAGCAGGCTAGCCGAAAGCTTTGATATCGGTGTCAAGGAGGCGGGAACCCTGCTGATTGGCAATGTCACGATCGTCGAAAAAGACGGGCCGCCAGCTTATGGTTTCTACCCTTCAATTATCAATACACTCCAACGCTTTCATCCAAGCACTTTGAGACTTTGGGTTCTTCAACAAAATAGTGGCTTTGGCAAGGCACTTGACGATGCTCTTGCAAATCCCCTCGAATCCAACCTGAACTTTCAGGAGGTTTACGGGGCCAGAACCACTAGCCCGCTTGGACTTCATCAACTGCTCGAACTTTGTGCGCGTGTAGGAGCTGATCCCTGGATTATCACCTCGACAATGTTCTCTTCCCAAGAGCAGAGAAATCTTATCGAATATCTTGCCGGTCCTCCTGACTCTCCTTATGGGAAAAAACGTGCGGATTGGGGCCATCCCGCTCCTTGGACGGAGACTTTTCACCAGATCAAGATCGAGATGGGTAACGAGACTTGGAATCCCATGTTCCAGCCCCAGGGATTTCCGGGACGAGGTGCCGAGTATGGTGCCTTTAGCGAATTTATGTTCGGGGAAATGAAATCCAGTCCATGGTTTAGACCTGATAAATTCCAGTTTGTCCTCAATGGATGGGCAGCTCAACCAGGTAATGAAAAAGGAGCTTATGGTGCCTCGGCTCTCCGAAATGCGCCGAGCGCTCAAGCGATCGACATCGCATACTATACTGGTGGATGGGATGCGGTGGGACGCCTCAAGGCCGAAAATCCAAAAGAGGGCTGGCTGAATATTCTTACCTTCTCCCGCCGTCTTCTGCTCCCGCTAGCCTTGAAATTCAAGCAGACAGTTGATGCGATTGCCGCCGAACAGGGGCGTCCTGGCGGCATTCAATGCCTCGTCTATGAGGCGGGGCCCGGATATACACTGCCTGGCCCCGGTAAATTGAATCGCCAGGAACAGGAGGAGGGAAAATCGCTGGGCCAAGCCATCAACACGCTCGACATATTCATGAATAATCTGCGCATCGGTTATGGCGATCAGGCTTTTTTCACTTTTAAAAATGGAAACTACTGGGCATCACACAACCGCCAATGGGGGGAGCATATTGTCTGGAAGGCCCTAGGCTTGCGAAATAATCTCCTGAATGGTGATCTCATTACGGCCACGCCGGAGGCCATGATCTCCATCGACCTTCCCGAAACCAAGGCTGATGTTGTTTCCCAGAGCAATAGCGCGGATCGGAAAGTCAAATCGTTTCCACCGGTTCCAGATTTACCCCTTATCGATTGTTATCCTTTCCGTCAGGGTAATCATTACAGTTTCATGTTAATATCCCGTCGTCTGGATCTGCCGACAAAAGTCACATTGAATCTACCTTACAATCCCGAGTCCGGTTACACTTCCGACGCTCTTTCAGGTGCAACTCCCGATCTTAACAACATCGATAATGAAAATGTCACTGTAGTCCATGAAATAAAAAGTGGGATGCACCGATCTTTCACCCTGATAATTCCCCCTCTTTCTATTGTCGTCATCAGCAATAAAGCCAAATGAATGTGCTGCGCCGTAATATTTCAAGATCGGGTTTTGAAGTCCCCTGCATTATCATCAACACGGTTATTTAGGAATTCTGCGCCTGCAGATTCAAGGTAGAACACAGGATTTTTTTCAAATTAAAAGCCCAGTTCCTTGAGGGATCATAAAATTGGTCTCCGGCCGCTAATCCGGCTTTAAGAAGTTTTTCGTACAATCCCAAATCATCCCGAAGCCGAAGAATGGCCTCCGCGTAGGCATTCACATCGTTGGGTGGAACTTCCATCACGGCATCGCGCACATATTCCAACGCAGGACAAACTGACGAAGTAATCACAGGACGTCGTGCAAGCACACCTTCAACAACGACCTTGTTGAACCCCTCAACAAAATCCATTGTGGTGGGCACAATCACGACATGACATTGCCCAAACATCTGTCTCATTGTTGGACGGTCACAATGCCCATGACAGCGAAAATTACCTTCCAAACCAGCCTCCTCCGACTTTCTTCGGAGATCATGTAAAGCCGATCCTGTGCCGCAAAGATCGAATTGAAACTCCCCTGGATGCTCTCGGTTGAATCGTTGTGCTATTTGAAGGAGATCAAACACTCCCTTATCTTCCTCAATCCTGCCGACAAACAGCACCCGGAAAGGAAGCCGCTGAACCGGTGGATTGATTGCATCAGCAAAGGTTTCCCTGCGGTATGATGGGAAAAATTCCAGGACTTTTGCCGAGGCTCCTCCAGCCACCTCCTCAATTTGCCGGGAAATATCTCCAGATACACTGAGAATCATGGAGGCTGATTTACCATACAAATAACCCTCCTGGATGCGACGCCTCATCCATCGTCTGCCTGTGGGTCGTCTATTTTTAGGCCATAGGACACAATGGACGGTCGGGATCAGCTTGACCCCCAACCATGGGAGTATTCGAAGGGGTATTGGATCAAAACTGGGAGTTGATACAACTGCGGCATCAGCCCGGAATAATAGAGCCGATACAACGAAGCGAACTCCCCACCAAAATTGTTCCAACAAAAAAAGCATGCTTGAACCATCCGAGCAATAAACCGGGCGGTGTTCGATTCTGAAATCCGCTTCTTGTACAAGTTCGTTCCTGGGATGCCTGGAAATAATCCAGGCTTTTGCTCCAAGGTCACGGCAGAGTTCGTAAAACATCCCTGAATAGGTCATGGACAACTGTGCTGGATCATCCTCACCAAGTTTCCAATGGCGATAAGTTCCGATGACATCACCGGGTCCTGCAGAATAAATCAATCTCAAGGCTCGTGGAGATGATGAATTTTTACTGCTTATCATTCTTTTGTATCCACAAGTAGGGAATTCAAATTCCGATGGAGTCTAAAAACAGATTTCAAGAGAATTCACGATCAGAAATTTACTGCAAATTAAATTAATAGCTCAGCCGAAAATGTCAATTAAATCAACACTGTATTTCCATGAGTTACTTGGGTTATTCAAATATACTCAATAATTTGATCTAGCTCGCGTTTCACTCTCTTGATATTAATCCCTGAACCATGCAACAGTCCGCCAAAATTAACGCAAGTAGTGGCACATCTGGCTCCGCAAAGGGGCAAAGAATTGCTGAAAGACTACCCCTGCCGCGGATTCCAAATCATGTATCTTCCGAATTGCCCCCTTCAACAACTTTCGTTATCTGTGTGGAAGCGGGTGTCCTTGAGCTTCAATCCGTGAGGCTTGTCCAGAGTCTCCGCAAATTCGGTGGGCGTTTTGCGGAGGCTGATATTATAGCAGTCACTCCGAGGTTCGGACCATCACTTTCAAAAAATACCCGTATAGTTTTTGATAATTTTCATGTTGATTACCGAAAAATATCTCCTTCGATTAGCTATCGCTGGAATTCCTACCTGAATAAACCGTTGGCATTAATCGAGGGAGAAATCCATTCAAAGACTTCAGAAATCTGTTGGCTCGACACTGATATTCTTGTCATGGATGAACCTACTGATTTGTCCTTACATGAAGGGGAGGACTTCGTGGCATGCGCTCCTGATAAAAACATTGGAACCGATGGTTCTGATGAATTTGCCCCGTATTGGCACGAACTTTGCCGAGTGCTTGGGATTCGATTCGATGATATCCCAATGATTACAACTCATAGGGATAATCAAAAAATCCGGCTTTATTTTAATAGCGGTGCCTTTGCGTACCGTAAATCCACAATGTTTGGGGAATCGTTTTTGAATAATTGCCTTAAATTATTGGATGCAAAGATTGCGTCTCATGAATCGGGCATCTTCTTTACTGATCAGGTCGCCCTTGTGCTCACAATGATACAACTTAATTTACGCTGGCGGGCACTATCCCTCGACTATAATCTGGCACTGGGAGAAAAGATCGAACAACTCTACAAGCCTGGTAGTATAGCTTCGGCCAGGATTCTGCATTATCATGATGCAATGTGGCTGAAATACTGGCCGACATTTCTGTCCCATCTCAAGCAAGAACGCCCACCCATCTATGAATGGGTCTCTCCGATGGGGCCCTTGCAAATCGATCAGGCATTTGATAAAAAAACCCTCGGTGAATGCCTTAGATTTATTAGAAAATTTCAAGCTAACAGGCATCTTTCAAAATGTCGTGTTTTTTAAAAATCTTTCTCCTCCCTTAAAACGCCCCCGCCGCCTGTACTGAAAATGAGGTATTGCTGAGTCTCATGAAATTGCTGATCGTCATCGTCAACTACCGTAGCTCAGACCTCACCATTGACTGCCTGCGATCATTAGCAGATCAGGTTTCTCCAGGGGAAGTGGAAGTTGTCATCACGGATAATGCCTCCGGAGACGGTTCTGTTGAAAAGCTTCAGGCTGCTATTAGCCTCAACTATTGGAGTGCTTGGGCCAGAGTCATGCCTCTGGATCGCAATGGGGGATTTTCTTTTGGAAACAATGCAGCAATTCGACCTGCTCTCAACTCAGAAGCACCGCCATCTTATTTCCTCCTCCTCAACCCTGACACAGTTGTGCTTCATGGAGCATTACAAGCCCTTCTGGAATTCATGGATGACAACACTTCAGTGGGAATTGCCGGGAGTCGCCTTGAACACACCGACGGCACCCCCCAAATTTCGGCATTTCGCTTCCCGTCCCTTGCCAGTGAATTTGAGAATGGTGTCCGTCTCGGCCTGGTAAGCAGAATGTTAAAAAATAAACTTGTTGCACAACCCATACCTAATCACGCAGTTCTCACTGATTGGGTGGCTGGTGCAAGTATGATCATTCGGCGTGCAGTATTCGAAAAGATCGGCTTAATGGACGAAGGCTACTTTATGTATTTTGAGGAGGTGGACTTTTGTTTGAGAGCACGACAAGCTGGTTGGCCTTGCTGGTATGTTCCGAGCTCACGTATTATCCACCTCGTGGGGCAAAGTTCTGGCGTAACTGATCTGAAAAAAATCCGAAATCGCGTGCCTGCCTATTGGTTTCAATCCAGACAGCGGTATTTCAGAACTCATTTTCCAAAACATTTGGCATTAAGTGCTGATTTTTTATGGTTCCTTGGCTATTCCTCGCACAGGATTCGACTACGCCTCCAGAGAAAACAGGATCAGGATCCTGAACATCTGCTGAGAGATTTTCTCTCCCATGCCTTGCAGAAATTTTCCTAACGGATCAAGTGATCATGCAAGAGCATCGTTTATTGAATCGCGGGGATAAAAACAGGAACCCCTCTGGAGTTTCTTTCCTTGAACTTCTGAAGGAGGATTTGACCACTCATGAAAGCATTTGGGAACAGGGTTTCTGGGCGATGGCGACACACAGATTCGGCAATTGGCGCATGGGCCTTCCAAAACTTATTCGTCCTCCCTTCACCATTGTCTACCGGGTTCTCTTCAAGTGGGTTGAAATCACTTGCGGCATCACGCTTCCCTACACTGTTCTTGTCGGCAGAAGGGTGCGCATCTGGCATCATGGCGGTATGATCCTCCATGCATTCCGCATAGGGGACGATGTACACATCCGTCAGAACACCACGTTCGGTGTAGCGCGAAGAGACCGCCTCGATGAACTACCCACAATCGAGGATCGCGTGGACATCGGTTGTGGCACAGTCGTTCTGGGATGCATCACCGTGGGACATGACTCAATTATCGGAGCCAATGCTGTTGTGGTAACATCGATTCCTCACCATTCCGTGGCCGTAGGGGTTCCCGCAAAGGTCATCAAATCGCTTGACCCAATTGGTTCATAAGGAAAATCGTTATTCGATCTTATCCCGCTGGCTGCGGCGGGGTTCATTATTCCTCTAAGAAATCCGGGCATCCTGCCTGCTTCGGCCGCTCGATTTTCAAGTGCACAGCAGAGACATGCTCACTCTCTGGACTTTCGGAAATTTATTTCCAACTTTCTTCATGAAAAGGAGTTTCTGCGAATATCATGGATTTAGTTTGGCGAATCTCCCCCGGTTAAGCCTTTAAAATTTGGGTAAGTGAATCCTTCTGTCGTCCCTTTCTAAGAAATCTTCGCTCAATCCCATACCAGCTAAGCACAGCAAAAAAGAGAGTAAGAGGAGTTGCGCTGATAAAAAGTAACAGAGGCGTTAACGTGGCTCCGAAATAAACCATCAAGACTTGTTGAATCGGGAAGGCATAGAGATAAGTGCCATAAGAAAAATCACCATATTTTCCGAGATTGTGAAGGGGAATCCATTGTGCCAAGGCGATACAGAGAAAGAGATAGGAGCCTGCTATCGGGAAGAGAGCGGTAAATCCAACTTGGGAGCGACAAACTGAAACAAGAATCACCAGACAGGATAAAGCGAGCCAGATATTGGATTTCAGTTCATGGCGAAACAGATAAAAAACCACTCCGGAAAGATAAAAAGGGAGAAGGCGAGCCCAGATGAAGGGTGGCCCAAAAATCTCCCCAAGTATTTTTCCTCCGGGCATCCAATGGTTGATTTTGAATGCTACGCTAATGACAATAGATGCAATGAAGAATGTAAGAACGAGCTTTCTTCGCGAGAAAAGGCCAAGACAAAACAGGCATGCTACCCCAATATAGCACCAAAATTCATACTGGATTGACCAAAGCGATCCATTAATTGCATGAGGAAAGGGGTTATTGGGAAACGCATTCTCATACTGCACGGTTCTGAGGCGTGAGGTCTGAAATAATAGATCAAGCAAGTATGCACCCCTTTTCCCTTGGTATCTTCCCGAGGCTATCGGAATGACAATCAAGGAAGTAAATATGGTTGTCGCAATAAATGCCGGATAGATTCTGGCGATCCGTTTCCTGAAATAACTTACGATGCTCCTGGAGTGCTCCGCACTTGAACTGATTAAGAAGCCGCTCATGAAAAAAAACATGTCGACGGCCATTTCTCCTGTAGTAATAACTCCGTGGGTCAGGAGATAAAGTGGTTCGGTATTGTTGGAACCCAGTCCGATCGGATAGCTGTGCGAAAAAATGACTGTAATGGCTAGGAAGAGACGTAAAAAATCAAAATTATTATTTTCCGCCCTCCACTGGTTATTCATGCTAAAAATGAGTATAATTAAACGGTATCACATTCCTAGCTGCGAAATATATCTCCTTCAGAATGCTGAAAACTATTTCATTGGATCCAGGGCCGAGAGTTTTGTGATTCTCAAACTGAGCGGAGACGATGCGTTGCAAAAAAGCCTGCAATCAGACACGGAATCGAAGATGCAATAAGCCCAAAAACTATTCTCGCGTGCTCGTCCATTTGGCCGCTAAACACCTTCATCAGATATACCATTCCACCGCCATAAGCAAAAAAGATGGCTGAGAAAATTCCTGTTTGAATTAACATTTCCTGCCGTCGTACTGGAATCCAAGCTAATAATGCGAGGTGGGCTAGGATTAGCCCGGAACAAAGTCCGACGATAAAACCCGGCAACCCCCATGACCAGTAAGACGGGATAGCAACCGCATACCCTAGAGTCGTTAAAATGTTTGAAACAAAAAGAGCCCTGGAATGGCCGAGAGCCATAGGGACTCGCTCCATTGAATTTAGCACGATGGTGAACCATATCGTCAGACAGAGCCATTGAGAAATTGGACCAGCATTTGCATAGCGATGATCATAGCAATAATGAAAAAATAATGGCGAGCTGATGGCGAAGGCGCATGCAAGCGATCCTCCCGAGAGGAGAATCAATCCCCTGGCCTTCAGGCTTTGTCCCACCAGGGTCACTGGATCATGCTGACTGCGAGATAGAATTGGGAAGAGAACCGTATTGCTGAGTCTGGCGGTTACTTCCGTTCCAACCCTCGCAAATGTCAGGGCCATACTGTAGACTCCAAGTTCTTTGAGCGTGAGAAGTTTTCCTAAAACAAGACGATCAAGATTTGCGGCAAGGAAAGAAACAATGGATCCCAAGATAATCCATTTCCCAAATTTCCTGATTTCTGCGACCGCCTCCATATCCCATTGGAATCTATTGTGAAGCGGAAGGTACATCCAATGACTCATCGCCAACCTGATCAGACTATAGACGGTCGATCCCGCAACCAAAGCCCAGACACTTGGATGGATCCATGCCAAGAGCCCCATGGCAAGAAGGGAAATAATCTGTGGCACAATATCCAAAATGGTTATCGCACCCATTCTGAGATCACGATTCAAAGTAAAGAGCGAGGTGGAATTAAAGCCACTGATCAAAGCTGAAAAGGCGATTACAGGCATGATCCAAAACAACTCATGCTGGGCATGTTCATTGTGAGCAAAAAACCTTGAAACAGGCCATGCAATCAGGCAGCAAGCGATCCAGAGGAAAAATCCGCGAATGACCTGAATTGTCCATGCCGTATTCAGGAAGTCGGGGTCATTACCCTTCCGGTTCTGAATAATGCTTGGGCCGATACCGATATCTGAAAACATCTGAAGTCCCTGCACGAAGATATTGACCAACGCCATGATGCCAAAGGCTTCTGGAAACAAAAGATGAGCGAGAACAAGATTACTGCTCAAGCGCAGAACCTGGGATGTGCCAAATCCAAAGAGAATCCAAAGGGATCCGAACATCGCCTGTTTCCTATGTTTTTTTGAATCCATCAGATGACTCTTGTAGGAATAGCTGGTACCGGGGGAATGGTCATTTTTTCTGGAGCTTGTCCCATTTCTAGATTGGAGCGCGGCTGCATCACCAAGGTAGATAACCCTCCACAGGAAATAATCAACACTGGGTTGCCCATATTATTGAACAGATTATCGATCAATGTAATGAGAAGAAACGTGGCAAAAACAGCGGCGGGTGCTACCACGGGGTCTCTCAGAAGCCGCGATGGTATTTTTAAAAAAAAGAGAACTGCAGGCAATGTCATGATGAGAATATTGGCCGAAAGTCCGATAATGCCATTTTCTCCAAATACGATAATCCATCTTCCGTCAGCAACTGTGATAATTTTCCCCTCTTCATCCTTAATAAAATTTCTGCCGAATCTACCCCAACCTACCAGAAGATGCTCGCGGGCTTTTTCGGAGAGGAGATTTTCGTTTAACATCCGATACTCGAGTGAACTTGCGCGATCTGCACTGCCGGTGACTTTCTCAGAGAGTTGAATAAAGTTCTGTCCGTCCCAAGCCCCTGACCCACGCAGGCTAACATAAAGAATCGGCAAGATGCATAAAGCAAGGATAGGGAGGGTGGTCCTAAGCCTTATCCCCATTTCATAGACGATCATTGCAATGAGGAAGAGCGCAATCGCACCTGAAGAATGTGAACGTAAAAAAACAAGAGTCAGAATGATGATTGCAGGTAAAATACGGATCTTAATAATGGGAATTTCCTTAGTAATGGTTTTCCGCAAATACATCTGCCATCCCATGAAGGCGGCCGCTGAATTCCAAATGGCGAGCTCCAGCCCGTGTGACATGAAAACCGAAGGGCGGTATCCTCCGTCACGAATTGTCTGCGCAAAGGAATGTGGATACCATCCATAAATCCATGTGTGCATCTGGGGACTCATTTTTAACTCCACGACAACAAGAGGCAGAATGACCAATGCACCAATAAGCATACCAAGGCCAAGATCCTTCAGTGCCGGATAATTGCCGAAATAAAGGCGGCCGACAATATAGGGAATGCCATCATCCACAAACTGCTCAACCGATGCTTGAACACCGTCGTAAGCTCCAAGTTCATTATGAACCGATGTAAAATACGGCAAAATACACCAACTAATCATAGGAATATCAATCCAGTGAAAACGGTACCGGGTAAATGCCGACGGATCTTTTATCAAGATACCGAGAAGGAGAGCCAGAAAGATGCCATCACTTTTTGTATGA
>Ga0302281_10000334_pt1 | contig 36345 bp, 31 predicted proteins | sample III_Fen_E1_2_FD_198762 | JGI IMG/M metagenome (GOLD analysis project Ga0302281, IMG submission 198762) | Peat permafrost microbial communities from Stordalen Mire near Abisko, Sweden - III_Fen_E1_2 | ecosystem: Environmental > Terrestrial > Soil > Wetlands > Permafrost | place: Sweden: Abisko...
GACATCCGTCGGGTCACGTGGCCCCACTGTCGGACCGTCTTGGACCAGTACTTGGTTGGCACGATGACGAATGAACCAATGGCGCTTGGCGAAAGTGACGCGGTGGTGCGTTGGTTCGGGGTACCGCGACACCAACTTCTACACGCTGCTATTGGCGTGGGACTGGTTTTCTATTGGTTCATTCGCGACCGGACAAACGTGCCGCTGCTCGTTGTCGCGGTGGTGACGGGAGCACTGGCCCTTCTTCGCCACGAGGGTCTCAGTGGGCCCCAGTGGCTTCGGGTGTTTGTCTCGTACCAGTCGCGTTCGCGTTGGACCGCGCTGTGTGTGGAGCAGGGTCCGGACGACACGACGGAACTGGAAGCACGAGGGAGCGCCGTCTTTAGAAGTTTCGAGCTCGTGCACCGTGGACGTCTTGATTTAACGGAGGCGGACACGTCGCTCGCGGGAGAAATTGCTTCCTTACTGAACGTGGTGGGGCGAAGCAATGACGGCGGACACGTGTCAGTGCATTCGTGGAGCGACACTGGCGGTGTTTCGACAACGCTGTGCGTGGCGCCCGACGTTGGTGTCGACGCCACGTGGCGACAGCGACCTCAAGCACTTAGTGAGGCATTGCGACTTAACAGTTCGTCAGCGACCACGTGGCTCTTTGAGCGCTGGCGTTACGTGCGCCTCGACGACGATGTACTGGCGGTGTATCGCGTCAACGACTTTTCAACGGCCACCAATCAGTCGGCGTTACTTCGCGACTTGCAGCGTTTTGGTGTCGTGCGTTGGGTGTCCCTACACGCGACGGTGCTTCCTTCGAAAACCGCGCACCGCATGGTCGGAAGAGCACTGCACCAAGTGCGAAGCGACAGCGCGATGACCGGTCTCGTTGGGTATCGTCGAACGGCTCGCAGTGATGTTCGACACGACCGCTTGCGTCAGAGAGAACTCGCGACGGCGCACGGCACGGCGCTCGTGCAATTCGCGGTGTACATCGTGATTCGTGCCTCTTCGCTTCGTGAACTGCGTGGACGATCCGCAGAATTGCAACGCGATGCGCAGCGAGCCGGGTTGCAACTTCGCCACGGTCTTGGTCGACAAGTCTTGTGGTTCTGTGCTCAGCTACCTGGCGACACTCAGTGGTGAAGGACGTCTTCACCCACTGGGGAATGGCCACGGACGTGTTAGCGCTGCGGCTCCCGTCTCACGACGCCGGGACGGGACTCGTTGGAAGGCCACTCGGTATTGCTCAACGCGGTGGTGCATTTTTCTTTGACGTGTTCCAGGCGTACGAAGCAGGTCTTATCTCGAGTCCGAACGCCGCGGTCGCGGGAGCGATTGGTCTTGGAAAATCAACCATCGTGAAGATGTTGCTCGACCGAGGACTTCGGGCGGGAAGAAGTGCGGTGGTACTTGATCCCAAAGGTGAATACGGGGGACTCGCAGCGGTGCACGACGGATGCGTCATTGCCCTGGGACGTGGCGACGGCGTGTGGTGCAATCCGTTTGGTTCGCTCGACGCTTCCGATAAGGCGCTCGTCTACGCACTCGTTGCGACCGCCCAGGGCTCGCAGCTCACGAATGAACAGCGTTATCAATTAGACGAAGTGTGGAGAACGCTGGCGCCCCAGTCATCATTGCGACTGCTTCGCACGTTGTTCGAGTGTTTTCGAGACGAGTTGGCGTCGGAGCGCAACGTCGCGCGTCGAACACTGGCATTTGCGCTCTACCGATTTGTTGAGGGTGATCTCGCAGGACTCTTTGATGGAACAGGCGAGCCCGTGCGATTTAATCACCAACTCGTGGTGCTTGATCTTTCGGCGGTGTGGGCCACGGCGACCATGGCGGTCGCCACCGTGGCGGCAGTGGCCGCCGCACAGCGTGTTTTGGAAAAGGACGCAAAGGGTGGCTATTTAGTTGTGGACGAAGCGTGGTCGGTGCTCGCCGACGAGCACGCGTCGTCGTGGTTGCACGGCTCGTGGAAATTGGCCCGCGCTCGAGGCATTGCGCACGTGCTGGTGCTGCATCGTTGGAGCGACGTCGAAGGTACGGGCGACGAAGGCACCATGCAGCGAGCGAGGTCAGTGAGTCTGTTGCGTGACTGCGAAACGGTATTTCTCTTTCGCCAACCCAACGACGAATTGCTTGCTCTCAACGTTGCTTTGTATTTCACGCCACTCGAGATGCGCTACGTCCGTCAACTCCCCAAGGGTGTGGCGCTCGTTCGCTACGGCCGCCATCGTTCAATCGTGCGTGTCGTGCCCGACGAAGACGATCAACTTTTCATTGACACTGACGAAGCCATGCGCGAGCTCGCGTGAGTTACGGACTTTCTCGAAGAACTGATCGACCGTCTCTTGGGCAACGTTCCTTCCAGCACGTGGGTTTTGGCCGCGACCTTGAACTTCCGGACAAGTCGTCACTGCTCGTCGTCGGACCCACGCAAGTCGGAAAGACCAGTTCGTTCGTTATTCCGGCGCTACTTCGTTGGAGCGACGCGCTCGTGGTCGCCAGTGTGAAGCGTGATGTAGTGGACGCCACGCTGCGCTGGCGGTCCTCACTTGGCGACGTGCAGATATTGGAACCGGGTCTTTCAAAAGGACTGACGTGGGATCCGTTGGAAGACGTGACTTCGTTTCGAAGAGGTATTGAAGTGGCCCGTAACTTAACGCTCGCGCCCAGTTCACATTCGAGTGGCGAAACCGAATTCTGGAACACGATGGCTGTGAAGCTGCTCGGTGCGTTGTTTACGCTCACGAAGGCGCGCGGCGGCTCAATTTATGACGTCGTACAAACGCTTGAGTCGCGATCGTTCTTTTCCACGCCCGACGCGCCCGACGAAGTGATGCGCGCCCTCGATGCCTTTGGCGCTCACGAGGGCCGCACTCGCGACGCCGTTTCGACCACGGCAGAGGCAATGTTGCTGCCGTGGCATTTCTCGCAGCCACTCGCGAAAGTGCACGGCGTCCTGGAGGGAGCCAACACGCTCTATCTCTGTGCGCCGCGCCACAATCAGCGTCACTACGAAGGTCTTTTTAGAGGCGCACTGGGTGCTGTATTCGAAGAGCAACAGCGACGTTTTGAACTCGGCGAGAGGCGTCGCTTGCTCATGGTGCTTGACGAAGCTGCCGCCATTTCACCCCTCGACGACCTTGATCAATTGGCGGCCACCGTCAGCGGAATGAACGTGACGCTCGTGACAATATTCCAAGACTTTGCCCAGATTGAAGCGCGTTGGCCGGAGCGCGCCGCGACGATTGTCAACAACCACGTCACCCGCGTGGTCTTTGGGGGACTGCTCGATCCTCGAGCGCCGACGTACTTGCCAGAAGTGTTCACCACTCCCGAAGGAAAATCCCCGCGCGACATTCGGCGTTGGCCGCGCGGTTCCGCAATTGTTGTTTCAGGGCGGTTACCTCTTTTTAGTGTTCGTCTTCGTCCGTGGTGGAAACAGAGAGCACTTCGTGCGAAAGGCGACCACGAATCTCTCACTACGATGCCTCTATGGTCTTCTACAATCCCGCCGATCCCCAGTGGTCGCTCGAGCCGGGGCCGCTCTTTGACGAGATAAGAGAGAAGGCGCCAGTTCACAAGACGCCCGACAACTACTGGGTGTTATCGCGGCACGACGACGTACTGGGATTGCTGCGCTCACCTTCTGCCTCGTCGGATTCAATGCACGTGCACCCCGACAAGCAGCCACATGACTTTTCTTCGTCACGACGTGACGAACAGCGCGCCCTCATTCGTGAAACCGGCGACGACACACGGCCGTTTCTTTTTCGTGATCCACCCGACCACGCGCGCCTGCGCGGTCTCGTGCAGCGTGCGTTTACGCCCAAACGTGTCGCGGAACTCGAACCCTTTGTTCGCTCGACCACCAAATCATTGCTCGAAGGAAAAATCAACGGCGAACCGTTTGACGTCGTGCAAGACCTCGCGTGGGCGCTGCCGGTCGCGGTCATCTGCGAATTATTGAACATTCCTCAAGAGGACCAAGAGACTTTTCAGCGTCAATCGGCATTACTCGCGAGAGGACTTGATCCGGAATTTCTCTTGTCCGAAGAAGACCGAGTCGAGCGGGACAACGCCATCTTGCACTTCGGTGCTTATTTCCACGACCTTTTCGCGAAGCGTCGAGCTGCACCAGGCGACGACTTGTTGTCGGCGCTTGTAGCGGCTCGTGACGGTGGCGATCAATTGTCCGAAGGTGAGTTGCTCTCCACGGCCGTGTTACTACTCGTCGCGGGACACGAAACGACAATGAATCTGATCTCGGGATCATTTCTCGCCCTCAGTCGAGACCGCGACGCCCAAGAGTCGCTTCGTAAAACGGGGACGATTGATCGACACTGCGTGGATGAGCTCTTGCGTTTTGTTTCGCCCGTGCAAATCACCGGTCGGTCGCTTCTTTCGGACATGAACTTTGGTGGACAAATGATTGAAGAAGGTTCGTTCGTCTTGGCTCTCATTGGAGCGGCCAATCGAGATCCCGCCGTGTTTGAAGCGCCCACGACATTGACACTCTCGAGAGAGCCCAACCCGCAACTGGGCTTCGGGTTTGGACTCCACCACTGTTTGGGAGCGCCGCTCGCTCGGCTCGAGTCGCAGGTGGTTTTGGAAGAAGTGCTGCAATCCTCGTCGTCGTTCGAAGTCGTGGGACCCGTGAAGTACCGTCCGAACATTGTTCTTCGAGGCTTGGAAGAGCTTTCGTTGGTCATTGAACCGTGAGGAGCGCGCGCTACGTGGTTGACGTTGGCGCCACTTCAATAAAGTCACGACTCAGCGACGATCAGGGACTGCCACTTTCACCAATCAATCGAAGGTCGACACCGTATCCCTGTACACCCGAGACGTTGCTCGAGACCATCGTTCCGCGCATTTTGTTTAGTGACGCACCTCGCGTCGCGATTGGACTGCCCTGCGAAGTGCGTGACGGCGTGGTGCTCGACGGCGCGAACCTCACGAGACCGGCGGGTCCCGGGACGCCATCGTCGACGGCATTGATCGAGCAGTGGCAGGGTTTTGAAGCACAGAGTGTGTTCGTGGCGTCTACGAAGCGTGACGTGCGTGTCGTAAACGATGCCACGTTGGCGTTACTTGGCTGTATGCGCGGCGAGGGCCGAGAAATGGTAATCACCCTCGGCACCGGTTTCGGATTCTCGCTCAGCGTTGACGGTGAGCTCAGTGACACTCCTGATATTGGTGAACTGGACTTCGAGGGAAGGGGATCGTTTGATAGCACCCTTGGTGAACTCGGACGAAGAGGCGACGAGACGCTGTGGGTGGACAACGTCGTAAGTGCCGTAGAGGCGTTGCAAAAGCAATACGGCGTCGATCTCATTCACCTGGCTGGCGGCAACGCGCGCCGGCTTTCGCCACGTTGGTTTGGCTCATTAAGCAACAAAGTACGCATCGAGGGAAACGAAGTAGCCCTCCGCGCCGGTGTCCGTCTTTTTTAAGTTACGTTTAGCCCTTGGCGAGGTCGACGGCCGCGCTGGCTAAGAGACCAGCCGCCACGCGCAGCGCGCCATCATCGACCGCGAAGTCGGGACTGTGGTGCATGCCGCTTGATCCGTCGGCGAGCGCGCCACCAACGAACAGATAACAACCCGGTACGCGTTCCAAAAATTCTGACATGTCGTCACTGGGGCTCGCCGGAGGAATCCGCATGTAATTTGCTTCACCCACGAAGCGCTTGGCGGATGCTTCGACGAGCTCGGTGATGCGGGGATCGTTGTTCACGACGGGTGTGCTGCCGTCTTCTTGTAACTCGCAGGTGACACCAAAAGCGCGGCTCGTTTCGTCTACCAATGCTTCGAGACGTCGCCACGCTTGGCGTTTTTGATCAGCGTCAAAGGTGCGAAGAGTGCCTCGAAGTATGGCCGTGCGCGGTACGACATTCTTGGCTGTTCCAGCCTGAAGGACACCCGCCGAGCAGGCGCAGTTGGTTCCTTCGTAACTAAGTCCTTCGACGGCACCGCCGACGAGTGGTGCGAGGTGCGATATGGCAAGCACGACATTGCCATCCGCCGAGGCCATGGCCCCGTGGCCACCCTTTCCTCGAAATTGCACCGTGAACCCCGTCGCTTCGCTCATAATTGCTCCGGGTCGCGTCGCGACAAAACCTACGGGGGCAAGAGACGTGACGTGGATACCAATCGCTGCGTCCACGTGGTTTTGCTCCAAGACACCGCCATCGATCATGGCCTTGGCGCCGCCCAGACCTTCTTCGGCGGGCTGAAAGAGGACGACGAATTTTCCTACGAGATCGTCGCGACGCGAACCCAGAAGCTCCGCAATGCCTAAGAGGGCGGCCGTATGAATATCGTGCCCGCACGCGTGCATTGCACCTTCGGTCTTTGACGCGTAGGAGAAATCGCGTTCTTCGGTCACGGGTAGGCCATCGATGTCGGCGCGAATAAGCACGGTCTTTCCGGGTTTGCCGGTGTCTAACGTCGCGACGGCTCCCGTGGGAGTGGGACAGAACGCCTCCACCCAATCGAGTGCCGCGAGTCGTTCGCGAATCAGATTGGTCGTTCGAACTTCTTCCCAAGAGGTTTCAGGGTGTTGGTGAAGATCATGACGGATGTCCACCATGTTGTCGTTGGCGCTGTCGAGCAGTGCGGGAAGTTCGTCAAAGAAGTCGTAGGCCACGAAGTTGAGCGTAGGCCAAGATTCCTTTAGGGATACACGAAGGCCAAGTTGGTGCACGACGACTTGTCGGGTAAGATTATTTTCTGTCGTAGAACAGAACCAGCGCTCGTAGCTCAACGGATTAGAGCATCTGATTACGGATCAGAAGGTTGGGGGTTCGAATCCCTCCGGGCGCACTTACTGACTTGTACGGTTTGAACCGTCTATTTCTTTTCACCCGTATCAAAGGTGAAGGTAAGCGCCAGTCCACCGAGATCACTCCTTGAGGTCGTCATCCGGCCGTTCAGCGCCTGGGCCACGTCGTACATGATGCTCATGCCCAGACCCGAACCGCCCGAAATACGGGATCGAGATTCTTCGAAACGCTCGAATCGCTTCGGCGCGAGTCCATACGCGTGTGGGGGAAGACCAGACCCCGCATCGTCAACTTTCATCACAATGCTTGCACCAAGCTTTCGCAAACTTATTGAAACGTCCGTCCCATTAGGCGTATATTTCTTGATGTTGGTCAACGCGTTACTTATCAAGCGCTCGAAATACTCGCGGTTTCCCGTGACGACCATGCCAGGTTCAATGTCGCTTCGGACTTCGCGATCGGGGTTGTCGGTTTCAAAATCTCGGACTTTGGCTGCGAGAAATTCGCTGAGATTGCAGTCACCCTTGTCGCGCAGAGGTGCGTCGCGAACTTCCGCCAGGAAAAGTAGATCGCTCACGAGTGCGTCAATGCGAACAACTTGAAGTTTTATGCGTTGGGCAGCGTCACGCTTCTCGTCATCACTGACACCCGACGTCGTGAGAAGTTCACTGTATCCCTGAATGACCGTCAGGGGTGTTCGAAGTTCGTGAGACGCATCGCCGACGAATCGTTGCATGGCGTCGGTCGAATCTTTTTCAACTTTTATGGCAGAACGCAGTGATTCCACCATATGGTCAAGTGATGTTCGAAGTTCTTTCACGACAGAACTTCCCGACGAACGTGGTAGTGCAATATCCTCGTCGCGGGCAATCGCTGAGGCGTAGTGAATCAATCGGTCAATCGATTGCACGTCGGGGCGAACGACGAATCGGGCGACGAGAGCCATTACCAGTGCGGCAACGAGAGCAACGAGAGCAACGCGCAATTCGAGGGAGCGATTGGCTGCCGCGATGCTCGACGTGGAGGCTGCGACAAGCAGATATGAGCCGCCGCCAATATTGATGGATCGAAACACGAATCCCGGAAGATTGGAAGCGCTGGTGACTGAGCGAAGGGAACTTCGAACGTTGGCCAACGTTGGAGCGATGGTCAAAGGAACCTTTCCCGAGTTCACCTGGGTCGTGCTATCTGTTTGGTCAATGACGTCGAGCGTGAGATCGGAGTTGTTTTGCTGCACTACGTAAAGAGCATCACTCAAAGCGGAAAGCGGATGACCCTCGCCACTGTCAATGACGGCATTGATGGAACTGTCGAGCGTCGCGTACTGAGAATTGTTGCTCAGGTGCACGGCGTACCAGCCAACGCCTAAGGCCACAATCAGGGTCATGGCGAGAAGTACCGCGGTGAGGCGGTTAGCGAGACTCACGAGGAAGACTTTGCTTCAACAAGCTTGAAGCCAACTCCTCGGATGGTCGTGATCGGGGCAAAACCTTCATGATTAATTTTTTTGCGCAAGTATGAGACATAGGTATCAAGGACGGATGTCTCGCTTTCAAAGTCGATGCCCCACACCTCGCTGAGTAATTGTTCGCGGGTCAGCATGCGATTCTTTCGAGCCATCAAAGTTTCGAGCAGTCGGTATTCGGTCGCGGAGAGATCGATGAAATCGTCACCATAAAACACTTCGTGCCGATCAAGGTTCATAACGAGTGGGCCACACACATAGTGGTGGTCGTCACTTTCTTTTCCATCGGTACGGCGAAGAATGGCGCCGACGCGCAAAATGAGTTCTTCGAGACTAAAAGGCTTTCGCACGTAGTCATCGGCGCCCGAGCGAAGACCCCTCGCGATATCGCTTTCGTCGTCACGAGCAGAAAGCATTAGTACCGGTGTTGTTGAGTCCTGGTCGCGAATGGTTTCGAGAAAAACAAAACCGTCCATGACGGGCATGTTGATATCGACAATGCATAAATCAATGTCACGACTGCGCCACAGTCGAAGGGCTTCTTCGCCGTTGGAGGCGACGTCGGTGTCGTAGCCAGCGATGCGCAGAGCACTGCTCAGGAGATCACACACATCTTTCTCGTCGTCGACGACCAGAATTCGAGACATTCGCACGCTCCTTTCTACGAATCGTATCGGTCTTTTCCCGACAAAATAAGGGCTTTACAGCAAGAGGCATCGGTTCTAAAACAAAACTAAATGATTCACAACTTCCTCACAATTTTCGTCGGTACGTTGTAATTGTCGTTTAAGGGGAACATCATGAAAAACAGGTTGCTTCGATCAGTAAGTGCGTTGGTCCTCGCGATGACGATTGCCGCGTCCATTCCGGCCGTTTCTTACGGAGCCGCCAAAAGTGGCACGACGACCACGACTATCAATAGTTCCCTTAAGACGTACCGCATTGCTCTTCGCGCGTACTTCGAAGCGCGCGTGTCTATTGCGGACGCCTACAAGAGCGCTGTGCAATCCGCAAAATCCGTGTGTGCTGCTGCCCTCTCTGTGGCCACGACGACGGCGGAACGCAGTGCAGCTAGAGCGGCGCTGCAGCTTGCCATTGTGCAGGCAACGGCTGTTCGCCAGGCCGCGCTAACCCAACTCGGCAATCCTCCAACACGGCCGTAGTTTTTGCGCAACGGGCCACCGTGTCAACTCTCGTAGTTGGCACGGTGGCCTTTTTTCTTTGATCTTTGTTCAATCTCTTGGCGAGGTGAATCGCAACCCGTGTAATCCCGAGTTATGGAAGGTGACAAAACTAGGGTCTTAACGTGAGCAAACGAGCAGTGTGGGGACTTCGCGAGAGCACCGAAGACGTCCTCGATTACGTAAAGTTTGCTGGTTTTGAACTCACGCGCGATCAACTCATGCGCCTTCACCAGCGCCGGCTCATCGGTCAAAATTTCCATATTTCTGGACTTCGAAGGTTCATTGGTGCACTTAATCCACCCGGAACCGCCGAGCGCATGCTGCGCATTGCTCGCTTAAAAGCGACGACCAAGAAACTGGACGAACTGGGATGGCGACTCTGGTGGGAAGGCTCGGAGGTTGAACCCGAACTGGTTCGCGAATACCTCGTCAAGATCGCGACGCGCTGGGACGTACGACTCGGTGAAATTCACAATCCAACGACCACTGATGTTCCAGTCGAAGAAGAGCTCGGCGAGCGAGATATTCTCGACGAAGTTTTTTTCCAAAAACCAAACGCTACGCCTTCGATGGCCTCGGTACGAAAGCGACTGGGTAAAGGAACTGATCTCTACGTTGAGTTTGCTGGCTTGCTCGTTGATTTGATGCGGGGCGACTTTTCAACACTAAGTGCATCGAGTATCTCGCTGTTCGCCGAAGACGATGTTTCGCCATCAGAAGTGCACGAGACGGCGCTTCGCGCCATGCGCTCAGCAATGACGCAACCGTTTGCTGAACTCGTGGCGTCGTTGGACGATGAACAGATTGAAAACGCTCGCCCCGTGGCACTGCTACTTTCGCGCATCATTGCGAGCATTGGCGATATTGTGAATGACGCGTACGGCGGCGGCACGCGCGACACGGCCGCCGTTGGAAAAAGTCTGGTCGCGCTTTCGGAGAATCCCGAAGAGCAGGTGCTTTCATTACTGCTCACGACCTCGTTTTTGAAGGACGAGCATCTTCGTGAACACTTGCCTGAATTTGAAGAGATTGATTTGCACGTTCCTGCCATTTCTTTCCTCGATTACTTGCGACTCGAGTTTTTGGCGAGTGAAGTTCCCGGCCTTGAGCGACTGATGACGCCCGCTCGGATCCACGCAGCGTTTGAGTCTCTCGAAGGCGCAGAACGCTGGCGCACGCTGTTTGATCAATTTCGTGTCGAACACTTTGACGAAGTGGAAGACGCCATGACGTCACGCCCCGATTTGTTTGGAAGTGAGCCGTTGGAGGAAGAAGACGGTGACGAAGAAGACGAAGAAAAAGTGAACAGTAAAAAAAAAAATCTTAAAACGAGTCCGAGTAAGGCTCCTTTAGAAGCACGCGTCTCGCTGAGCGGCGTTGCTCCCCAAGCGCTCTGGAACGTGCTTTCGGCCCTTCGCCAACTGCAGAAGTTCTATTTTCCACTCGCCAGCGACGAGTAATCGTGGACATGTCGGCCAACGGCGCCGATAAACGCTGTTAGGAAATTGGCTCGGCGATCACGGCGGTACCGTACGCGAGAATCTCCTGGAACGTGCCCGCTAATTCATTGGAGTCATAGCGAACGGCCAGGACAGCGGTGGCGCCCATGGCCTGGGCAGCTTCCGTCAAGCGATCGAGCGCCTCTTGGCGAGCTTCGGTCAACTGCTTCGTGAGGCCCTTTAGTTCGCCGCCGCCCAGCGCTTTAAACGACGCACCAATTTGGGCGCCAACGTTTCTCGTGCGAACCGTCAAACCATTTACTTCACCAAGCACTCGGGTAATTTTGTAACCCGGCAAATCATTCATCGTGACAATCAACATATTGAGCCTTTCCGCGTCTCAACGTGCACTTTAACGTTGAATGCCGCGGCATACGAATAGGTGCTGGTGGGGGCAAGAGACTGAGCGCGAGAAAGAGAGCACGGACCTTTGGACGTAGTTGGCCCACCAACCGGCGTGTCTGGCGTGCTTACACTGAGAAGAGTGTTACGAGTCGGGGGAACCTAATGGATTTGAACGAAGCCAGAGAACTCTTGGACACCGAACGTCTGGGCATCTTGAAACTCATTGGCAACCTTGACGTTGCGTCCCTTGAGGACCGAGAAGGAGCCAACGAACAAGGCGACCATGATGACTCGGCCGAGTCGCTCGTTGGTGAAGGCTACGACAGTGCCATTGAAGCAACGCTTCGCCGCCGCCTTAACCAAGTTGAAGCAGCCCTTCTACGCATTGACGACGGTACCTACGGCCAATCAGTGCGAAGTGGGCTGCCCATTGCTGCTGCCCGCTTAGAGGCAGACCCAGCCGCCGAGTTAACGGTAGAAGAAGCCGAAGCCGACCAGCTGAGCCTCTAGAACCGCATTTTTCACTTCTACCAACTGCGAAGTGAACGCCAGTGCTGTCTTGAGTTCTTAAATATCGTTGGCACCTGCGCGGCGAGCTGGTCATAACGGTCGGTGACGGCAGGGTTTGGATCAAAACGTCGCGCCGCGGGAAGTACATGGTTGATTTCGCCCAAGGTGCGTTCACCAAGGGCGACACCGGCGAGCACAGCCATACCGCGTAGTTGGGCATACATCGGGTCTGGCACCTGTTCGATCGTTCGGTTCAGCACGTCGGCGTAGATCTGGCACCACAGTGGTGACTGCGCTCCGCCACCCACCAGTCGAATGGGCTCCAACGGTTGCTTGGTGAAACGCTCGACGTAGTGCAACAGCCAACGACTGTTGTAGGCCACGCCTTCGAGAACGGAGCGCACCAGATCATTGGCCGAAGTCGCGAGTTGGAGATTGGAAAAGCCAGCCCGAGCACTGTGCATGTCAATGGGCGAACGCTCGCCCGCCAACCACGGTGTAAAGACAACGCCGTTCGATCCGGCCGGCGACTTTTCAGCCATGGCGCACAGGTCGTCGTAGGAAAGTGCTTCGCTGCCCAGCAACACGGTTCTGACCCAGTCGAGTGCCTTCGCGCCCGTTTCTTGATTGTTGACAAGTAGGTAACTGTCGTTGGTGAGTCCCGGCACTGTGGCGACTGAATGAGCAATGTCGGTTTTCTTTTTTGGGACGGGACAACTGATCCACGACGTGGTCGAGAGCGCTAGATGCGTTTGATACATCGAGGTGGTTCCGGCGCCCAGCGCCGCTGCTTGGAGATCGGGTAGGCCCGTGATGACGGCAACATCCGCGTTGAGGCCCAGTTCGCGAGCGACCGATGGTTGTACGACCCCAAGAATGGAGCCAATGGGTCGAAGAGGCGCCAACTTTTCTTCGTCAATGCCGAGCAACCGAACGAGCGACTTATCGTACGAGTAGGTAGAAAGGTGACGAGTGTCGGTGAGCCAGGCTCCTTGCATGGATGCGTGTGATGCGTTTGCCGTGCCCGTGAATTGCATCGTGAGAAAGTCCACGGGCTCAAGAAACCATCTGGTGCGCTCCACAAGTGCGGGCTCTTGGCTTTGCAAGTAGAGAAAATGGCCAATGGGGTCGGCGCCAGAGAGCGAAGGTGCACCGCCGGTGTGCTGAATCCACTTCAATACGCGAAGTGGACGGTAACCCTGGGCGGGGCCGCCAATGAATCTTCTCGAGTACTTGGCACCGCGCGAGTCCATCCACATGATGCACAGCCCGGTCGGTGCGCCATTCGCGTCCACCGGAACGGTTGACGACCACTGGCCGGTGATGGCAACCGCGACTATGTCACTCGCTCGAACAGTGCTATTGCTGAGAAGTCGCTGGCTCGCTTCTTTAATGATTCGCCACCATTCGCCGGGGTCTTGCGTGGCTTCGCCGCGTGGTCCGTAGTTGGTTCGCACGTTGTGGAACTCTTTGGCAAGCACGTGACCCGTTAGAGATACGACGCCAATTTTGGGGCCACCCGTCCCGAGGTCCACGCACAAGCACGCGCGAGAGTCAGTCTCCATTAGAGGGGAGGAAGAGCGGACTGCGTGTCCATCATGTCGGCCATGACGGCTCGAATGAATTCGTCGGCTTCGTTGGTCATGCCGCCGGCCACCCCGCCATAGATGGCACCCGAAGCAGGGGCACTAGGCGCATGTTCGATTGCGTAGGCCACGGCATCGGCGAGGTCGACTTCCCACGCTTCGACGACGCCCGGCTGAGTCTGTGGTCGCGTCACGGCCATGTGCAGCGCGTTCGGATACTGCTGACCGTTGAGACGCCAACCACGTTGGCGAAGAAAGTCATTCACGTGGTACACGTCAAAGTCGTCCGACGTAAAGGAAAATAGGAAGCTGGGGTTACCCAAGATCCGTAGTTCCGGATGCGAGCGCACGGCTGCTTGCATGCTCGCGGATGTCGAAAATATTTCCTTTGCGTATTTCATGTACCCCTCTCGACCGAGTTGCACCATTGAAGCCCACGTCGCCGCGAGCAGTCCGCCCGAGCGCGATCCGTCCATACCGGGCGAGCAGTATTTTCCACCGGTCCAGTCGGTTTGATAAAAATACTGACTGTTTCGAAGACTCTTGTCACGAAACGACAAGACGCTCGTGCCCTTCAAGGCGTAACCGTACTTATGCGTATCGGCGGAAATCGACGTGACCCCTGGAATAGCAAAGTCAAACGCCGGAATGTCGTAGCCGAGTTCTCGACCAAAGGGCAAGATGAAGCCCCCGAGACAACCATCGACGTGCAGTCCCACGTTGCGTTCGAGTGCCAATTCGCCAAGTTCCATGATTGGATCAACCGTGCCGTAGCCGTAATTACACGCCGATCCAATAAGTGCGACGGTATTGGCGTCAATGTGCGATCGGACCCAGTCGAGGTCAACTTGCGTTGTCACGGGATCAATCGGGGCTTCTCGAAGTTCGATACCAAAGAGGTGGCAAGCCTTGGAAAAAGCCGGATGCGCCGTTTCGGGTTTGATGACGTTCGGGCGAGTTCGTTCGTTCGCGTAGTACTCGCGATACGCAAGCATCGCGTGCGCAATGGAACCCGTGCCCCCGGTCGTTAAGAGGCCCACCGGTTCGGCGTCAGTAATGTTCTTTGCCCCCAGGATGTCGAGAGTCATGGCAATAATCTCGGCTTCGAATTTCGTGGCGCTGGGACACATGTCACGTTGCAACGCGTTGACGTGAGAAAAGAGACTGAAGGCTTCGTTTAAAAAGTCGTAGTGATCGTGGTCGCCGCAGTACATGGTGCCCGAACACTTGCCCGTTTCCCAACTGGGATCCTCGCGTTTGGCCATGTCATGCAACTGGGCGAGCAACGTTGAACGAGGTGTTCCTTTTTCGGGGAGACCTCGATGAATCTCGTAGTCACTTGCGTAGGGAAATGACGCCATGGGTCCTCACTTGGCTCGTTGTTCGCGCTAAAACGTACCGTACTGCGGGTGCATGCTTAACAAATTCGATTGCTCGTTACGCCGTGCGCGTTATTTCAACAACGACGCCCAGTGCGCTTGACGGTCCACCGTGATAAATGCCCTTTAAGGGCGGAACGTCACCATATTCTCTGCCCTTGGCCACGGTGACGTGGTGCAGTCCAATGTCACTGCCGTTCGTGGGGTCAATACCTACCCACGATCCACAAAAGAACTCAACCCACGCGTGACTTTCGCCGACAACTGTTTCTCCGAGCCCCGCCTCGAAATTTGAATGGAGATAGCCCGACACGTAACGAGCAGGAATTCCGAGGGAGCGAAGTAGCGAAATTGTCACGTGGGTCATGTCCTGACAGACGCCCTCTCGCTGTTCCCAAACTTCCTGTGCGGTTGACGAGACGTGCGTCGAGCCGCGCACGTAAGAGACGCGCTCGCGCACCCAGGCTTGGACGACGCTTACAATCTCGGCGACGTCATCAGTTTTGGGCACGAGTGTTCGAAGGTCTTCTAGAACTGCGTTGCTCATGGTGGTGCGAGGAGTAGCGACAAGGTATTCCGTAAATTTGTCAATGGCTAGTGGCAATTGCAGCGAGCTGAGCGGTACGGATTCGCCATTCACTGGTTCGAGGACGGTCGTGACGGTTGCTTTGGCCGTGACTTCGAGTCGCGTGTGTGGTTCGTGCAAGTCGAAGGTCGTGACAATTGTGCCGAAGTAGTCGCGGTAGGTGGACTGCACGGCGTTTGGGCGAACGTGAATGGAAGCGTCGAGAACGTTCTGGCGCGCCAGGGTAATTGGCGACATGCGAACCTCGTTGTACGAAGAGTCGGCGAAGCCTTCGTAATTGAAACCAGTTACGTGCACGATTTCTAGACGGGCGCTGTCGGTAGGCAAGCTCACGTACCCTGCTCCGATTCCCACGGGACGGCCACAACCTGGCGAAAATAGTGGGCCGTGATTTCATTGTTAGCAGTGGCGCAGGTTTGTTCCAGGAAGTCCAACAGATCCTGCAACTCGCTAAGTACCGAGCGCGGATCCGAATACTCGAGCCGCGTGCGAGCAAAACCAATGGTCCGTCTCGCCTGATTCACGGTGTCGCTGCGGCTGCCGGCCACCGTTAACTCTTCCAAACAACGATCGGCCACGTTCAGCGAATGAAAGGCCGAACGCGGAAAGGTGCGATCGAGCAAGAGAAAGGTCACGATGGCGGCGGGGTCCGATCCGCTAGAAGACGCTCGAAGATATGACTCCATGGCTCCGGCGGCTCGAAGAAGCGTCAGCCAGTCAGGTGAGTGTTCGGCGGCGAGTAAACGACTCTCCAGCAGTCGTGCGGTCATGTCAATTCGTTCGAGACTTCGCCCGAGAATGAGGTACTGCCAGGCTTCGTCGTGGCTGATGGTGGCGTCGGTGAGTCCCGCAAAGAGCGCGGAGCGTTCGCGAATGAATTTCATGTAACTGGCAGAACCCACGCGCGTAGCTTCGCTTCGTTGGGCACCGAGGTCGTTTCGCGTTGAGTTAAGGCACACCCACATTTCTGAAGAAATGACCTCGCGAGCGCGTCTCGCATTTTCGTGGGCGGCTAACAAGGCTCCAGTAATCGCGCTGGGATTGGTTTGGTCGTAGACGAGTTCGCTGAGCACGTTTTCTCGGCTGACGGGGGTGTCGGGGTCAATCTTCGTTCCCAAAATGGCAAAGAGCGAACGACAAGCGGCGTCGGGGTCGCCAAAGGGATCTTCGGCGATCCGGTGAATGTAGGCGTCGACAATGCGGGCCGTGTCGTCAGCGCGTTCGACGTAACGCCCAATCCAGTAGAGCGCCTCGGCAAGGCGTGAAAGCATGCCGCGACTCATTGGTCCCCACTCGAATCAGGATCAGGTCCGTACTGGCGAAAGGCACCGTTCACCGGTGGTGACAACAGGCGAGCGGCGTTGGTTCGCATCACTTCAGCTTCGCGAGCGATTTCACTTTCGTCAGCGAGCACCCAGGTGTCCTTGGATCCTCCGCCTTGGCTCGAGTTCACGACGAGCGCGCCTTCGGGAAGAGCGACGCGCGTGAGACCACCTGGTAACACCCATACGTCCTTCCCGTCGTTGATGGCGAAAGGTCGAAGGTCAACGTGTCGCGGCGCTAAGTGGTTATTGACAAAGGTCGGCACCGTCGAAAGAGCGACGGTTCGTTGCGCAATGAAACCTCGAGGATCGTGCAGCAGCGTCTTTCGCATCGCCGTGAGCGTGGCTTCGTCGGCTTGGGGGCCAATCACGATGCCTTTCCCTCCTGAACCGTCGACGGGTTTCACGACGTACTTTTCAAGATGTTCGATCACTTCGTGCAATGAATCAGGATCTTCGAGACGAAACGACTCGACGTTGTGCAGTAGGGGTTCTTCGTTGAGGTAATAACGAATGAGATCAGGCACGTAGGTGTAGAGCAATTTGTCGTCGGCCACGCCGTTGCCTATCGCGTTAGCGATGGTGACAGTCTTGGCCCTCGCAGCGTTCACGAGACCGGCCACGCCCAAGATGGAATCGGGTCGAAAGTGCAAAGGATCAAGCCATTCGTCATCGACGCGGCGATAGATAACGTGGACCGGTCGCTCACCGTGCGTGGTTCGCATCAACACGTTGTTGCCAAGGACTAAGAGATCACTTCCTTCCACGAGTTCTACGCCCATCAATCGAGCAAGCAGCACGTGTTCGAAATACGCCGAGTTGTGAACGCCCGGCGTGAGAACGACGATCGTGGGATCGCGCACGCCTTCGGGTGCGGAACGTCGGAGAGCCGCGAGTAAGCGTGCCGGGTATTCGTCGACCGGATGAACGCGGTGATGAGAAAACAGCGTTCCAAAACTCTGGGTCATGGCTCGGCGATTTTCAATGACGTAAGAAACGCCCGAAGGGATTCGTACATTGTCTTCGAGGACTCGGAACTTTCCCTCCTCGTCACGAATGATGTCAATGCCCGATACCGTGATGCGCGACGCGTTATCTGAGTCAATGCCCATTGCTTCACGTCGAAAGTGCGGACTCGACGTCACAAGCGATCGCGGAACGATGTGATCATCCAAACATTTGCCGTGGCTATAGACATCGTCGAGAAATGCTTCCAGTGCCAAAACGCGCTGGCGGATACCGGCAGCTAACTCTCCCCACTCAACTGCAGTGATGATGCGAGGAATGAGGTCTAAAGGAAACGGCCGCTCTTCGCCACCAAGCGCGAAGGTCACACCTCGCTCCGCAAAGGTGCGACCCAGTTGATCAAAACGTGAACGTAGGTCGACGGCGTTGAAGTTGACAAGGATGTCAACTATTTCTTTGTAAACGGGACGTGGCACACCGGGCGCAGAGAAGACCTCATCCCACGCCTTGGATGGATCGATATCGATAAAAAGTGAGTTAACACCACCATTTCAGCACGTGGTTGTTTCGGGTTCGTTACTGGGGGAGGTGATTCGGCGCCGTGGGTCTTGTTAGGGGATTTCTTCGGTCGAGTCTCGCCGCAGGACTGCAGGAATGAATGCCTTCTTCAATTGGGACTTCGCCGAACCCTAGGCTTCAAATGTGGTCTTTCTTCTCGCCGTTGGAGCGTCGTTCGCGAATGCGGTAGCCACCATTTGTCAACGACTTGGTGTCGAGGACGCTCCGGCGGGCAATGGGCCATCGGTTTCCATGATTCGTCATATGGTGCAACGCCGGGTGTGGATATTTGGATTTTTTGTCATGATCCTTGGTTTCGTTGCGCAGGCGTCGGCGCTTCATAAAGGCACGCTGAACTTGGTGCAGCCAATCCTCGTGAGTGAACTCGTGATGATTGTCTTGATTCTTCGGTTTTGGTTTTCAGCACCGATGACGTCTCGTGATGCTTTTGCCGCGGTGTTGACGTCAGTGGGCCTCGCTGTTTTTCTCCTCGCAGCGTCGCCGACGGATGGACCGACACCCCCGAGCGGCAAAGAGTGGTTTGGCGTTGTCGTCGTCGTAGCAATTGTTGTAGCTGTCTTTGTCGCCATGGGAAGACGGGGGCCGCCGTGGTGGCGCGCACTTTTTTTGGGAGCTGGCGCTTCGACCGGCTTTGCGCTGACGGCGGCGCTGACGAAATCAGTGTCCAACGCGCTGGTGGTTGGTTGGGGCACACTGTTTTCTTCGTGGCAGCTCTACGGACTTGCGGTCGTGGGCCTCTCTTCATTTCTTTTAATGCAGAGTGCTTTGCAAGTAGGACCGTTCACGGCGTCGCAGTCGACGTTGATATTGGTCAATCCGTTTGTCTCGATGGGAATTGGTTTCATCCTCTATGACGAGAAAATTCGTGGCGGCGGCTACGTGGTGCTTGAAGTGGTGTCACTGATCGTCATGGTTATTGGTGCGCTAGGACTATCGAATTCAGCGTTGGTCGCAAATGTGAACGACGAAGCGTCGACGGAGCACATGTTGGCCGGACGTGGTCGCTACGCCAAGTGGCGAGCCCAGCAAGCCAAGTAAATTTCTCGATTTCAACGTGCGACTATGTCTCAGTCGTTAGCAATCCGTGACAAGAGTCCTTCTTTAACACACGGCCATTCTTCGACCGTGATGGAAAACATGACGGTGTCGCGAACCGTATCGTCGCCACGTCGCTGGTAGCGGCGAAGTACGCCTTCGTAGGTCGCACCGAGGCGGTCAATGGCGCGCTGCGAGCGGGTGTTTCGCACGTCGGTTTTTAACTGCACGCGGCCCATACCGAGAATCGAAAAGGCGTAGTCCAAGAGAAGAAACTTCGTATCGGGATTCACTTTCGATCCCCATACCGACGGCGTGTACGTCGTCGCTCCAATTTCAGTGCGGGCGTCGTTGGCGGAAGAATCAAGATACGACGTTGTGCCGATGACGGTGCCCGCGCGCACGTCACCAAGATCTTTTTGCAAGCGAACCGTCCAACGAAACCAGGAGGGCTCGGCAAGTGTTGCTTCAATGAATGCCACCCAGTCATGCTGGCTCTTAGGTCGTCGCGCGGGGATGTAGTTCCACACTTCTGGAAAGTCCAGTGCTTCAAAGAGTTCGAACGCGTCTGCCACTGAGGTGGGCCGAAGTTCCACCCACGAACCTCGCAGCACCGTGTCTGAGGGAACGGGCCACGTGGCCATGGGCCAAGCCGTGTCGTTGGGGCGACTGTCAATCTTTAGTTCGTACGCGATGCTCTAAATACTGCCACGCAGTGTTCGACGACAAAGGAAACACGTTGAAAAGAAGGCAAAGCAAGCACGCAACTAAGGTCGCTTCGTGGTCACTTTGTATGGTGTTGTTGCCTTGACGTTCATGATGTCGATGTACGCACTCGAACGGCGCGGTCGCGTATACGTCTCATTGTTCGTTGTTGGCTGCTTGGCGTCGAGCATCTACGGATTCATTTCAGGCGCGTGGCCCTTTGGGGTCGTTGAAGCCGTCTGGGCCGTCGTTGCTCTTCGACGTCGGGTCAATCTTTCGTAAGACGGACGAACCATTCTCGAAAGTAATTCTCCGTTTATATAGCCATCAGCCCCATCTCTTGCTTCGAGGGGGGGCAGGAGATAGGGCTGGTGGGGTGCTTTTCAGCTAGCCAACTCCGTGAAATTCCGCGTGCGGCTTTGATTGTGGAGCCTGAAGGTTAAAGGACCAGAAAATCACAGATTCTCTCGCCTCGTCTCCCTCGGAGTTCGAGATTCCTTCGTGGTGCATCGTTTGTTGTCACGACTAGTGCTGGTCGTTTGACGAGCAGATTCAATTAGTTAACAACGCAAATTGATGTGTCGTCTAGGGACCTTGGTCACCCCTTGAATTTCTCGGTATCAGCGCTGATCCGGGCACTTCATGAGACAATTTTTCTATGCCCGTTGACTTCACTCACCATATTCATCCCCGTATTGCGCAACGCAAAAAAGAAGGTCCGACCAAGGTTGTGGACCAGTTGCCCCAGGGTGGTCCCGTCACGACCTTCAACGCGTGGCTGGCGGTCAAGATCACGACTGGCGTTGGCACCATGTGGTGCGCCTACCTTTTTGCCATTCTTGCCTTCATTGGCCTGCCGGCAGCACTTCGACCGGGCGGCGAAGGCATCATTTCCTGGATTGCCCAAACGTTCTTGCAGTTGGTACTGCTCTCGATCATCATCGTGGGTCAGAACATTGCCGGCGCGGCCTCGGACAAGCGCGCTGAAGCGACGTTTAATGACGCGGACGCCATTTTGCACGAGTCCATTCAAATCCAGGCACACCTTGAAGCGCAGGACAAAGAGATTGAACGGATCGTCACGTTGGTCAACGAGCAACTACAAACCATCAAAGAATTACGAGCGCAGTGAGTCAACTTCGTACCTCGTTGTAGCCTTTGTAATGCCCTCCTACGTGCTCACCATGCAGTGTGCCGACGGCCCGGGCATCGTAAAAGCCACGGCCACGGGCATTGCCGATGTCGAAGGCAACATTTTGGAGAACGATCAATTTTCTGATCCCGTCACGGGACAGTTCTGCATGCGAACCCGTTTTGAATCACCGATTGCTGACATCAGCAACGTTCGCCAAGCAATTGATGCACAGACGGCAGGGTTTGCACCGACACTTGGTATTCGTCACGAAGAGGTACAGCGACGCGCGGTCGTCATGGTGTCTAGTTTTGATCACTGCTTAGCGGACCTTCTTTATCGTCGCGCCCACGGTGACATTCCAATCGAGATTTGCGCAGTGATTTCAAATCACGAGCACTGTCGTTCACTTTGCGAGCAGTACGGCGTTCCTTATCACTACGTACCGGTGACGAAGGAGACGAAATCAGTCGCTGAAGAGAAAGTGCTTGAAATCGTTAAAGAGTTAGATATCGACTTGGTGATTCTTGCGCGCTACATGCAAATACTTTCTGACGACGTGTGCCAACAGCTTTCGGGAAAGATCATCAACATCCACCACTCGTTTCTGCCGGGATTCAAAGGAGCGCGTCCGTATCACCGCGCCTACGAGCGAGGTGTGAAGCTCATAGGAGCGACTGCCCATTTCGTAACTCGCGATCTTGACGAAGGTCCCATTATTGAACAAGACGTGGTGCGCGTGTCGCACGCCCGACAGGTGCAAGACCTCGTGGCGATCGGTCGAGACATTGAACGAACGGTGTTATCACGCGCCGTTCGACTCGTGGCCGAAGACCGCGTGGCTCTCGTCGGCAATCGAACGGTGATCTTTTCGCAATGAATGCGGCCGTTGTGGTCAAAAGGAAATTTAACTTTTCGCCGTGGACCAAGAACAAGCAAACAAAACTGCTTGTGCTAAGCATGGGTGTTCGCAACGGAGGATTGAAACCACTTGTCCCTCACTCTGCCCACTTTTCTTAGAAGAAGCCGCAGTTCCTGGCTCTACATTGCCTTCAGCCTCGTTGTCTTTTTGGCTCTGACGATGTGGCTCTACGGGCCCGAGATTTTCAGCAACACGCATATTGTTGGCGGACCCGGTGGTGACGAAGCACAAGAAGTCTGGTTCTTAGCCTGGCCCGTCTACGCCCTCGGTCACGGCCACAATCCGTTCATTTCGAACTGGATGAATTATCCTCGCGGACTCAACTTGTTGGACAACACGTCGATGCCGGGGCTCGCAATCTTGTTCTCGCCAATCACGGTGATTTTTGGACCGGTGGCGACGTTCATGATTTTGATGCGACTGGGCATGATTCTTTCTGCCGTGTCGTTGCAGTGGGTGGCGCGTCGTTTGGGCATTTCACGTACCGGAAGTTTCGTCGCGGGCTTGCTGTACGGGTTTTCGATCGAACAGTTCAATCAAGGATATGGCCACCTCTTCTTGGTATTCGCACCGCTGCCACCTCTCATTTTGTACAACTTGTATTTACTCGTAACGAAGAAGAGTTCTCCGCGCCAGGCTGGTCTCATCATTGGTGTTCTCACTGCCGCGGACTTTCTCATTTCTCCGGAGCGGTCATTGATGACCCTCTTTGTTGCCGCGATTGGTCTGGTCGTCGCTGCGGCTCTCTTTCCTCGCGAGGTTTCCATCGAGCGGATTCGCTACGTGGCCAAGTCAATTGTGTGGATGATTATTCCAGCCGTGGTCATTCTCGCCCTGCCTCTCTACGAGATGATGGGCAAGGATTCCGTGAAGGGTGCTTCGCATCCGTGGATTCAGGGTTACGCGAGTGACCTGCAGTCTTTTTTCATTCCTGGCCCCAATACGTGGTGGGCACCCTTTGGCCGAGTGGCGCAGACTATATCGTCGTTCAGCACCGTTGAAAATGGAAGCTACGTCGGCATTCCCTTGCTGTTGGTGCTCTTGTTCATTGCACTCAGGTGGTGGCGAGTGCGAGCAGTGCGCTTTGGCGCCATCGTGACAATCATTATCGCTGGCGTGTCACTTGGCACCAGACTTCACGTTGCCGGAAGAACAACGTCGTATTTTTCTCCGTACAAGATCATCGCGGCGCTTAAATACTTCGACAACGTGCAACCACTTCGATACTTCTACTTCTGCTGGCTACTAATTGGTCTGCTTGTTGGTTTCGGTCTCGACCGCGGCATTGCGTGGTGGCGAGGTACCGGTGGTTCCACGCAACGACAAACCCTTCTTCGCGCGAGCGTGGTGCTCGGGATCAGCTTGGTAGTGCTGGCTTCGATTGTTCCTCTTAAGACCGAGAATGTGCAACCCACTGCCGTGCAGCCGTGGCTCTTAAGCAAAGAAGCCAGTCAGGTTATGAAACCCGGTTCGGTCACCTTAATGTTCCCATATCCCATCAATCTCACGACGACAGCGTTACTTGACCAAGCCGTCACCAACTTTCCCTACAAGATCATCGGTGGTGAAGCCATTGTTGGCAACAAGCAAGGCGTGAACGTCGGCATTACGGCACTCAATCCTTCCGACGTCTCGGCCGCAATGATTCGTGCCCTTTACGGCGTGAACACTGGTCAAATACCTGGCCTTGCTATCACGACGCTGCCGAATTTTCCAAAGCTCACCGTCAAACACGTCTTGGACTTTCGAACCTTCGCGCGAATTCATAATGTTTCTACGATTGTCGTTCGCTACGCCAACGGTCCCCAATACAAAGAGATTGAACCTTTTCTCGTTGGTGCATTCGGACATCCGCATTCGCGCGATCAGGGCACGCTGTTGTTCTGGAATCACGCTCAGATAGAAAAGGCAATCGCCAGCACTTAAGGCGTTGCTAAGTCCAACGCAAGTTCGCGTAGTCGAAGCTTCGCTTTCGCGCTAACGACCGAGCTGCTGAAGTGTTCGGAAATGGTTTTTTCTGCTCGAGGACCGAGTGTGTTTCGAATATCTTTGTCCGCGGCTGTCCGCAGTGCTCGAACCGCACTGTCTACATTCGGTTCCGCCCACGGACTACCTAGATCAACAATTCGCTCGAGACCGGGATTCGCCTTGGCGTCGTTGGCACGAAGAGGAACCAACTCGTAGTCCACGAGGAGTGAGTTGTCGTCGTTCATGAAATCAAGGTTGCCCGAATACCTGGTACCGATCACCGTTTTACCGAGCGCCATGGATTCGGCCATTCCGAGACCGAAACCTTCAGAGCGATGAAGTGAAACGAAAACGTCAATGGCGTTCAACAAGTTGCCAAAAGACTCTTGGGAAATATGTTCATCGATGAGTCGTGCATTGAGTCCGCGAAGCTCGTTTACGAGAATGTCGCGGTAGTCGCTTGGCAACTGGCTCACTTTTAAGACCAATTGATTTTCGACGTTGGCGTTTCCAAAAGCCTCGCGGTACGCCGCGATGACGGCGAGAGGATTCTTGCGTGACCAACCACTCGCAAAGTCGAACGAATAAAAAAAGATTGTTGACGTGGGGTCAAGGTTGAATTGTTGTTTGGTTTGATCTTTTGATTGCGTGGCACTTCGCCGCGTCACAATGTCGGGCATCACCATTATTGGTCCGTCAAAAGATGCGCGAAACGTTGCTTCGGCAAAGTGGCTACCGGCCCAGATCTCTTGGACCCGGGAGGTGCGTTTGGCCATGAGAGCACCAAGGCGGGGAAACTCATAAATCCATAGTCCGATATTCCAGCGTGGTGCTCGATTGGATCCGGTGATATCAGCTCCAATTAAGTGGAATTCGTTGACGTTCGCCGTGAACACATTGATGGCGTAACGCGGACGGTGCTCGACCGTGAGAAATGAAGTTGGCACGAGTGATGGATCATTGTTCGCGAGACGAAAATCTGTCGGCAGCGAAAGCGGGACGTCAACCTCGAGAAGCCCTTCAACGAGTCGCCGTGACTTTTCGGCCAGTCCCGTTGATGAACCCCACGATCCATAAACGTTGACGCCGCTCGTGACGTCGACACCTCGCGAGGTCCGCACCTCTCGAACAATGTTGAGGTACTGCTCACTCACAACTGGCAACGAGTATTCGTTGTCAATGAGATGACGTGCGAGTTGTCCACCGGTTCGAACGGGTTCAGGGTCAGTGTAGGTCGCGAGCAATTCTTTTGTGAGGTCTCGTTCGGCTTCGTCGCCGAGAGAAACCCGTCGGCAATATCGCTCATCGAAGGTACGGAACTGTGGTTGGTCAGACGTGATGGCAACCTTGCCGGCTCCCCACGCCTCCACCAAGACGTTGCTCATCTCGCCGGCGGTCTCGGGTCGAAGAGAAACCACGCAACGTGCGCTCGCCAAGTGTGCAAGATATTTCTCGCGATTCACGTTGAGGGCCCAGGCCACTCGCTTGGAAAGTCTCTCTCTTCGAACGACTTTTTTGAGCATTCGAATCTCGGCGGGATCGTCCGCGCGCCCGACAATCAAAAGTCGTGCATTGGGAATCTGCCTGGCTACCTGAGAAAAAGCTGCGATCACGGTCGAAACTTGTTTGTGACGGCCAATGCCACCGAGCACGACAATGGGCGAGTCCTCGCTGAATGGCGTCGAGGGAAGCGGCACGCCCGCGAGCGGAACAACACGAACGTCCTTGTGTGAGAAGTGTTGCAGCACCTTTTCGCGAAGCCACTCAGTATGGACAACAATGACCGACGCCGATTCAATGACCCGACGATTCATCGGGAACTGCAATAAGAAACCAGGGTCTTGGCGTCGACGGTGAAGATTGTCTACGTCAACGTGGTTGTAGCGCAGTTCTCGTTGCCAGAGTTCTTTCGAGCGCGACAGTAACGGATACATGAAATCAAAGAGTGACCATTCGTGCAGCACGACAATGCCACCTCGACGAATGAGAGGAGCCAACATCCAGTGGTGAAACGTGACGTGATTACCGAAGTGGAAAACGTCGACAGCGTCACCATCGAGCGTGCCCGCGTTCACTTCACTGGGGCTTCGAACATTCACGGCGTTTGAAACGGCGACCGTCTCGGCGTCGGGGTGAATTAGTCGCACGTCGGCGCGTTGGTTCAGTGCCGGCAAGAGAAGCGACGAATACGTGGCAATGCCACTAACGTCCGGACTCCACGGGCTCCAGTAGTTAATTCGCAATGGCGAATCAATTGTCATTCACTCGGACCTTGCAAAGGTGTCCGTGTTGCCTTCTTCAGTTCTTCAATTTCTCGTTGCAGTGACGCCACGCTGGCTCGAAGCTCTTCTTCAATTGTTGCAAAGCCGACGTCGAGAGCCGACGAGGCCACGCGCGACTCTCGGTTATAGAGCGTTAAGAAATCGCTCGGGTGCGTCGCAAAGCGAAGAAATAAGAGTGAGACCTTGGCGATGGCTCGTAATCTTCCAACAATTTTCTGCGTGAGGCTCATGTTCGCAACAACTTTCTTCGTTGGATATCGTAGTCAGTCACTCTTTGTGGCCCAGTACCTCAGTCGGCTCGTGACGAAAAAAGCCAGTGACGTCACTGGGAGCCACGGTTATTCGACACGAGACGCGTCCCATCGCAAAGTCGTAATTCGGTGAGAAGAAGGGGTCGGCGTCACCGCTGTACAAATCCCACATCTCAAAGAATCGGATATTGTCAGCCAGCGCGAGTGACGGACCTCGCGATGCTTTCTCGGCGTGAATGATCTCAACGTTCGACAAGTACAAAATGTATTTGCCCATCTCAAGAACGCGAAGACATAGATCAATGTCATTGCATTCAACCTCGAGCGATTCGTTCATCCCGCCGAGTGCCGTCCAAAGGTCGCGCCGAATTGCCGTGCAGGCTCCGGTTACCGCAAGAACGTCGCGGCTCGCGAGTTCGTAACGAGCGTCAAAGCCCGGTCGCGACTCGTAGGTGACGTTGAAAATGTCTGGTGTCGCAACGACACCGGCGTGCACCACGCCACCTTGCGGACTCACGTGTTTATTACCGACGACACCGACATCGTTGAGCGAGAGGGCTCCGACCATGGCTGACAACCAATGCGGCTGCGTTATCAGGGTGTCGTTGTTCAGTGTGAGAATTACGTCACTCGTTGCCGCAGCGACGCCTCGATTGATAATGGCGGCGTAATTAAATGGACCAGGACACGCGACCACCCTGTGCTTGGTCTCTTGCAAAAACTGCACGGTGGTCTCTTCCACAGAGTCGTTGTCGAGAATGATGATGTGAAAATTCGGATAGGCCGTCTTTTCTTCGATGCTCGAAAGACACGCGGCCAACAAGTCGAGTCGGTCCCTCGTCGGAATGAGAATGTCCACGCTCGGTGGTGTGCTTGTTTCAATGGTCCAGTCAACGAGTCCGGGGACAGTACCGGGCAACGCGCGTCCCTCGACTCCCAGTTGCTGCCAGTGACTTTCGAGCGCGCGAATCTGGTCGTCGACGTCGGGTTCCCCCTTCGATTCTTGTGCCGCGTCGCGAGTTAGAAGTACTCGGTTGCAGTGCGTAAAGGAAGTGTCGCTTGCCGAAGCACGCAAGAAGAACTCGTACATCGCGGCACTCGCGAAACGTTCATCGAGACCATCAAAAGTTCGCCACGTGTCGATATGAATAAGGTGCGGATAGCCAACCGCGTTATAGCTCCACATGGTGTGAGGCCCCACACTTGGGGATCGCAGCTGTGGACTTGTTCGAAGAGCGCCGGCGCAACGGTCCTCGTCGGCGTAGATAATGCCGGCTGTTGACGCAGTCGTGCTGGCGAGCAATTCGTTAAGAGCGTTGGACGAGAGAACATCGCCCGAACGAATGACACTGATCCAATTCGGCGTGGTCTCAGTGATTGAGGCATCAGCACCGCGGGCGAAGTCAGTGAAGTTGGCAAATGTGAGCGTGGCGACGGGCGAGAAGGTTTGACTTTGGATCGAACGTTGCGTCTGGTCGTTGTCTTCTCCAACCACGACGAGCAATATTTTTTCTGACGTGCCATTCGCCTCTCGTCGTTCGCTGTGCGGTTGTTGGCTGAGCCAGTCGACGTAGAACTCGGGCGCCGGCAGCGTTGGTTGGGGTGGATGAACGTACGAGGCAATACGTGATCGCAGTCGGCGCCACCATGGCCACGTAATACGAGGACCCTGACGCTTGGCCTCGTGCACCAGCGCACGTGCTCGATCAAGATCCATTTGCTGAGAACGAATGTAGACGCCTCGAAGAAAGTTCAAATTCCACTGCGCTCGCACGAGTTCGTGACGCTGCGCAACGAATCCTTCGTCCTGGCCGGCGCGCCGAGGACGAGGAGGGGTAGGCACCATAAAAATTTAGCCCAAGCCTTCTCAGCGTCCCTTCGTCCTAAGAGAAAGCGATGAATAGTCGGTGTCTACGAGCGGAGCATGTCTTTCGCGATCGCGACAACTTGCATTTCGTCGGTGCCGGCATAGATGCGAAGCACGCGCGCGTCACGCGAGAGTTGTTCCACGCGGTATTCAGACACGTAGCCGTTGCCACCGAATATCTGAATGGCGTCGTCAGCAACCTGGCACGCGGCCTGCGCGGCGTAGAGCTTCATGGCCGAAGCTTCGGCGAACGTCGGTACTGCGCCGTCGAGCGATCGCTCGACGTGCATGAAGACCATGTTGCGAACGTTGATTCGTGCGACTTCCATTTGCGCCAACTTCAGCTGAATCAGTTGGAAGTCACCGATGGGCTTTCCCCACAGTGTGCGACTCTTGGCGTACGCCACGGAGAGTTTGACGCACTCTTCGATGACGCCAAGTGACATCGCGGCCACGCCGGCACGCTCGGAGACAAAGTTGTCTTTGGCGCTTTGACGACCGCCGCCCTTGGGTTCTTCAGTGCCACCGAGCAAGCGATCTTTTCCAACGTGCACGTCGGCCAGAAATACCTCACCAGTAGGCGAACCGTGTTGACCCATCTTTCGCATGGGCTTTGACTGGGTGAGGCCTTCCATGCCCTTATCAAGTACGAAGGTCAGTACCTTGCGGTTTCGGATGTCTTCACCGTCACCGGTGTCGAGCTTCGCGTACAGCACAATCGTGTCGGCGTAGGGACCATTCGTAATCCACGTCTTTTGACCGTTCAAGACGTAACCGTCACCGTCGCGCTTCGCCGACGTGCGCATGCCACCAAGAGCGTCCGAACCCGAGTCAGGCTCGGTGATGGCCCACGAACCCACCTTGTCGAGCGTCATGAGATCAAGTCCCCAGCGTTCCATCTGCTCGGGCGTACCGAGCTTGTTGATCGTGCCCGCGGCGAGACCCGTCGAAACGCCCAGTGAGGTAAGTAGTCCAGGGCTCACGCGACATAACTCAATGGTGGAGATCAACTGTGCGGCGGGGTCTGAACCACGCGATGTGCGAGGAGTGTCGTCGCCACTAATTTTCTTGTCGAGTTGACGTTTGAAGTTCTCGTGCGCCATTTCTTTTAGTCCAAAGACGTCATACATCTTTCGAAGAATGGCGTATGGCGGCATGTCGCCGAATTCCAATTCGTCAATGTGCGGACGAATTTCCTCGTCGACGAAACGCCGCATAACGGCGGTGATGGCTTGATGTTCCTCGGACCAGTCGTACATTTTTTAGGCTTCCCAACTCGTGCGCTTCAGGGTGTTGCGATCAGTGTGCAAAATCACGTCCGTAATTTTTCGGTGCTCGATGACCGAGGTCTCGTCGTAACTAAAGGTGTCATCGCCGAGAGTGATTGTGACGTCGTAACGCGTACAGCGCGCAATTTCGTCCAAGAATTTGTTGGAGAGAATGCCATAGGTGGGTGAGCCAAGTTCGCTCTCGAGCGTGAACTTCGTCGCATCGGCTTCTACCGTTGCGCCGGCAATCAGCGTTGAGGCTCGAGGAATCATGAAGCATCGCATAACCTGCTTCGTACTCGCGTCCCACATCCAGTAACCGACTTCGGTGTGGAAGGGATTGTCTTCACCCTCGCGCCACGCGGCCGTGCGATAGTCCAGACCGTACAGACACTGGTCACCGTTGTCCACGGGACCAAAGGGCTTAAAAGTGGTCTTTTCTCGAAAAGGAGTTTCTGCGATTTTGCCTTTGTCGTTGTGGAACGAAACGTCAATGCCCTGGTCGCCCTCCCACGTGCCAATGAGCCCCTTCAACGGACCCCATTCTTCGTACGACATGCAAAACCTCCCTCAGGTACGGCCTCTCATTGACCGCTCGCTTCGAGCAATCCTATTGGAACTGCGTTATGTGCAACTCCGCACTCAGCCGGCGCGTTCTAAAAGAAGATTCGTCCAATAAAAGTGCTGAGCACAGAGCATCGCGGGAATAACAATTAGCCACGGTGATATCCCAATTCCGGCCACGGCGATAACAAAGAGCGACGCTTCAGACATCACCACGCGACGAAGAAAAGGATTCTGCAGTCGGTGCTGGCAGAGCAGCGTAACGAACACGACGTTCACCAAGGGAACATACGCCGAATATGTTGTCGATTCTTCCAACAGCAACGCGGCTCGAGCAAAGCTCGCGTAACCGAGAAGGAGTAGCGCCGCTCCAAGGGCCACGTAAAGATTTGTAAACCACCACGGCACCGGATGAAGTGAACCGGGCCAATAGTGCACGAGACCGAGAATCATGCCCGAACCGGCAAAAAAACTGAAAATCCCGTAGCGGCGAAGCCCGTACAGAACGCGAATCTGGTCGACCGATAGAAAAGGTGTTGCGGTTAAAGGGACGTAGGCCCTAGTGATGTCGGACCATTCTTTCCCGTTCCACACCCGCCACTGCTTTTCTCCGGAAGGATCGGGATACCAACCCGGTGGCACGCTCAGTGTTTCGTTCGTCGTCACGGTTGTATTCTCCCATAGGAAAGAGGGGGTACAGCTATGACGACTGTGCAACGGGGCGCGAGTGCTCCAACTTCGGGTTCACAAGACCACATTGCGGTGAACGAGCCCGTGCTCAATCAACTCGTGGCCGAACTGGGCGAAAAGTCAATGGCCTGGGCCATGACGTCGCCTGGACAGCGTGCCACCATTCTCGAACGCATTATTAAAGACACCTACGCCGTTAGCGAAGAATGGAACGTCGCGGCTTGTGCAGCAAAAGGTCTTGATCCAAACGGTCCCGCCGGTGGCGAAGAAATCTTCAGTGGCATTGGAACGTTTCTTCGCATGGCCCAAACATTTCGCCAGTCCATGCTGGATCTTTCGAGCGGTACGAAGCCCCAATTCCCCGGACCCGTGCGTCACAAGCCCGGTAACCGCATTGCGGTGCAGGTGTTACCGGCGTCCACGTTCGACAAGGTTCTTTACGGCGGCATCACGGCCGAAGTATGGATGGAGCCGGGCGTCAGCGAAACGGACGTTGTTGCAGGGCAAGCCGCGGCGTATGAATCACCGGCCTCGCACGCGGGCGTCTCACTCGTGCTCGGTGCGGGCAACGTTGCGTCGCTTGGACCTCGAGACGTCTTGACAAAATTATTTGCCGAAGGAAAAGTCGTTTTGCTTAAGGCCAATCCGGTGAACGACTACTTGGTGCCGTACTGGGAAAAGGCTATGGCGGCGTTGATTGAGCCGGGATTCTTGCGCATCGTGAGCGGCGGAGCGCACGTTGGCGCATTTCTCACGCAGCATCCAGGCGTCAATGACATTCACGTCACGGGTTCTGACAAGACGCACGACGCCATTGTCTTTGGCGTGGGTGAAGAAGGTGCGAGGAGAAAGGCTGCCAACGAGCCGTTGACGAACAAGCCTGTGTCGTGCGAACTCGGTAACGTTTCGCCCGTCGTAATCGTGCCCGGCGACTGGACGGCGAAAGAAATTAGTTTTCAGGCAAAGCACGTCGCGACGATGTTGATTAACAACGCGGGCTTTAACTGCTTGACACCCCGCGTGCTTATTACGCAGCGTGGCTGGGCGCAGCGCGACGAATTCTTTGCAGAACTCGCTCGGGTGTTCTCCGAAGTGCCCACGAGGCGGGCGTATTACCCGGGCGCGAAGGATCGCTTTGAGACCATGCTCGCCAGTCACGACGACGCTCAACAAATTGGTGACGGCTCGGGGGACAAGTTGCCCTGGACCATTGTTCGAAACGTGGACCCCGCAAAATTCGACGACGTGTGTTTCAACGTTGAAGCGTTTTGTGCCTTGACGAGCGAGACCGCCCTCGAGGCTTCCTCACCGGCTGATTTCGTTCAAAAAGCCGTGGCGTTCTGCAACGACGTTGTTTGGGGAACTCTCTCGATGACGCTGATTGCGGACTCGCGAACCATGCGTGACGAAATCACCGGTCCGGTTATTGAACAAGCGATTGCTGATCTTTGCTACGGCTCCATTGGTGTCAATCTCTGGCACGCGTTTTCGTTCGCGTTCGCGACAACGGTGTGGGGTGCGTACCCCGGACACCCCGTCACTGACATTCAGTCGGGGAGTGGTTTTGTGGGCAACGCGTATCTTTTTTCCCAGCCACAAAAGTCAGTGGTGCGCGGTCCCTTCGTGGCGTCGCCCGAACCGGCATGGTTCGCGACCAACAACAACGGCGGCGCCGTCATGAGAAAGTTGTTGGCCTTTGAAGCCAAACCTTCGTGGCTCAAGATTCCAGGACTACTCGCCGCGGCGTTTAAGCACTAAATCGTAGAAAGTACGACCGTCCCCGAAGCAACGCTCGCGCAGCGCTTCGTGCCGCAACTGACATCCACGAGTGGGCTTGGTACGTAACGCAGACGGTACGACGTGAAGGTATCGGTTGCCACTGAGGCGAACCATGCGTCGCCACTCGGGCTCGATCCAACGACGACGCATTTCTTTGCACTGATGCAAGCAAGTGCGCTCGGTTGTTCGCCGCTAACGCCGGGGAGCAGATGCCACGATGAACCGAAATTCTTGGAGCGCGCCACGACCAACGTGGAGCCGTCGTCAATGAGTGCTTCACAATTCGATTGACGACACGAAAGTGACGTCAACTCGTGCCACGACTTCTTCGTCGTGAGTTGCTGCCAGGTTGTTCCGTCGTCGGACGTTGTTTGAACAATGGCGTTCGTCGAACCATTTTGGGACAAGGTTCCCGTGAGTAAGCAATTGGTGGCCGACGCGCAAGAAAGAGAGGTCATCGTGACGTTTTGTGACCATGAAAGATTGATCGGCGTTGACCACGTCGCTCCACCGTCGAGTGTCTCTGACCAACGACTGCCACCAGAAAAGGGACTCGTGTCCACCGCGGCGCAACTCTCGGCCGCAAAACAAGTAAGAACACTGATTCCTGTCGCGGCCGCAGGTGCTGACGTCGCAGTCACGGCGCTCGCGTTTGCCGCGTAACTCCAAACAACGTCGCCACTCGAGTTTGATCCACCTATGAGACAACCATCATTCCAACACGATGCCGACGACAGCAACGTTGAAGGAGCCGGTGGCGACGTCACCGCGTGCCACGCGCCGGCCGGCGTGGTTACCTGCGCGGCGGACGTTGTATTGCCTTCAAGACCCGTGGTCCCAAGAGCCAAACACTGGTCAAAACTCATGCACGACGAAAGGGACAAGGGAACGGAAATATTGAGCGAGGGTGTTCCCGAAAGTTGTGGCCCCGTCGCCGTGGAAGAACCACAGGCACTGAGTACAACGGCACTTACAAGGACGGTTCCCACCATTCCCAGTCGCGCACGCATCGAAACGATGGTAGTGGCAGAAGGGTTACCCTCAAGAACGTGAGTTGGATTGACATAGTGGTCGCCGTCATTGCGGTGTCGGCGGCCCTTCGGGGACGTTCGACCGGGGCCTTTCGCCAGCTCGGCAGCGTCATAGGGTTCATCACTGGTTTTGTCCTTGGCATACTGCTTGCGCCCTCGCTCGCTAAGCACGTCACGTCGTATCACTGGCGACCAATTGTGGCCATTGGTCTCGTGATCGTGGTGGCGCTTTTTGGCGCGTCGATTGGTCGAGCGATTGGTTCCATTGCACGTCACGAACTGCGAACGTTGAAACTCGGCACCATTGACTCCGTGGCGGGAGCGGTTATTGGTCTCGCCGGGGCACTTATAAGTTGTTGGCTGCTCGCGGGCCTGATTGTGGCGACGTCGTGGAGTCCCATTACCAGTGCCGTGCAGAACTCGGGTTTGTTGACGGTGATGAACGCCGTCATGCCGCCGGTGCCGAGTGTCGAAGCCAAGGTGCAAGCACTCTTTCGAACGGCTGATTTTCCGAGTGTCTTTGCCGGCATTATTTCGCCCACGTTGGCGCACGTCTCTTTGGCGACCATTAGTCAAGCGAATCAAGCGGCCGGCAACGAAACCGCCGTCGTCAAGGTGCTCGCGAATAACGCCTGTGGGTCCGATAACGAAGGCACGGCGTTCGTGGTGGCTCAAAATGAAGTTGTCACGAACGCGCACGTCGTGGCTGGCGCCAAGTCGTTGAGCGTTGACGGAAGGCCAGCGCGGGTGTTGGTGTTTGATCCACGTCTGGATCTTGCGGTGCTGCAAGTCACCACGGGTTCTCTCGCGGTGTTGCAACTCGCTACCGGCAGCGTTGCAAAGGGTGCGCCCGCGGCCGTCGTGGGTTATCCCAAGGACAGCAACTTGACGCTCAGTGCCGCGGGCGTGGAGGGAACCATCACGGCGCAGGGGCGCGACATTTACAACAATCAACTCGTGACGCGTTCGCTCATTGTGGTGTCGGTCAGCGTGCAACCGGGAAATTCCGGAAGTCCATTGTTCGTCGCGGGCAACGTGGCGGGCGTTATCTTTTCTCGATCAACGGATGATTCTCAAACTGCGTACGCCATTCCGGCGAGCGCCGTGACGTCCGAACTCGCCAAGGTAAAGCCAGGCAGAACGGTGTCGACGGATGCGTGCGTGGCTGGTTAGTTCGCGGCGCGAATTGCCGCGCTGAACACACTGAGACCATCGTCCAATTGCTCGGGCGAAATGATCAGTGGCGGCAACAAGCGAATGACGTTGCCGTACGTACCGCACGAAATGACGACGACGCCATTTTCGGTGCAGTACTTCACGATGGCCTTCGCGACAGTGGGGTTCGGGTTCTTGGTTCCCGGCTCCACGAATTCCACAGCGATCATCGCGCCTCGACCGCGTACTTCGCCAATGATGGCGACGTCGTCTTGCAGGCGTCGAAGCGTACCGAGCGCCACGTGCCCAATTTCTCGAGCGCGACCGGCGAGGTCTTGTTCGCGTAGCGTCGCAATCGTCGCGAGCGCGGCGGCACAGGCCACGGGGTTTCCTCCATAGGTTCCGCCAAGTCCACCTTCGTGAACCGCGTTCATGAGTTCTGCTCGTCCCGTGACACCAGCGAGGGGCATCCCACCAGCGAGTCCCTTCGCGGTGGTGACGATGTCGGGAATGACACCCTCTTCGTCGCACGCAAACCAACTGCCGGTGCGACAAAAACCACTTTGAATTTCGTCCGCAATGAACACTGATCCGTTCTTCGTTGACCACGCCGAAAGCGCCGGGAGAAAACCCTTGGCGGGCACAATGAAGCCACCTTCACCCTGAATGGGTTCAATGAGAACGGCCGCCACGTTGTCGGCACCTACTTGGGTTTCGATCATTGAGATTGCCCGCTTGGCGGCTTCTTCGCCACTCAAACCATCACGGAAGGGGTAACTCATGGGCACTCGGTACACCTCTGGCGCAAAAGGCCCAAAGTGATCCTTGTAGGGCATGTTCTTCGCGGTGAGGGCCAGCGTCAAGTTCGTGCGGCCGTGGTAGGCGTGGTCAAACACGACAATGGCGCTTCGACCCGTCGCGAGACGAGCAATTTTGACCGCGTTCTCAACCGCTTCGGAACCGGAGTTAAAAAGAGCCGACGTCTTTTTGTGGGTACCCGGCGTAATGCGGGCGAGTTCCTCGCAGACCTCGACGTACGCCTCGTAGGGTGTCACCATAAAACACGTGTGCGTGAACTTTGCGACTTGTTCGGATACACCCTCAATCAGTGCTGGCACCGCATGGCCGATCGAGGTCACGGCAATGCCTGATCCCATATCGAGCAGCGAGTTGCCGTCGACGTCGACGAGTATGGCTCCTTCGGCCCTTTCGATGTACACAGGAAAACCCACCGTCAGACCCGCCGACACTGCGGCCGTGCGACGCTCGTGCAAGGCCCGCGAACGCGGTCCGGGCAACTCGGTCAGCAGGGTGCGCTTGGTGCCAATAGCGGTAGTCAATGACGAAACCATGGAACTCCTTGTCAAAACGTCTCAATCAAGCTTTTCTCTTGCTACATCGTAGTTGTTGCAAGGAAATTTCTCTAGGGAGCATGTCGATGACGAGCACGATGCAAAAACGGGTGACCGTGGTCACCCGTTTTTGTACTGG
>Ga0302281_10000339_pt1 | contig 36220 bp, 33 predicted proteins | sample III_Fen_E1_2_FD_198762 | JGI IMG/M metagenome (GOLD analysis project Ga0302281, IMG submission 198762) | Peat permafrost microbial communities from Stordalen Mire near Abisko, Sweden - III_Fen_E1_2 | ecosystem: Environmental > Terrestrial > Soil > Wetlands > Permafrost | place: Sweden: Abisko...
AGATTCTTCCTGGTGCGGGCGATGGTGTCGTTCCTTTTTCGGGGTCAGGTCTCCGGTGGGAGCAATATGTATTTCTCCCGCACCATCTCCCACGCCTGCGTCTGCGCTTGCTGCGCCGTTGATCCCTGCTTCATCAATTCCATGCGCAACGTGGCCATTTCGTCCTTCGTCTTTTCCTCCGCCTCCAGAAGCATCTGGTGCAGCAACCCCTTCCGTTCCAGGTCGCGCACCATTTTCGGGCGGTGTTCGCGCCAGTGTTTCTCGGCCATCCGGCCGTATTGTGTCAGTGTTGTCATGGCTCGGCCTTCGCGTTGAAAAAAGGTCCAGTTGCTGGTCTGATTCTACATGGTTTCGCCGGGTTGCCATGATTTTCTTGTACCTGTCGCGCGCCGGCTCACGGTCGAAAGAGTTCGGCAATTTCCACTTTCAATGCCTTTGCGAGAAAGCAAACGTGCTTGTCCGTGGCCACATACTTCTGCAACTCGATGTTGCTGAGCACATCGCGGGTGATGCCAAAGAAGTTTAGGACCTCCACTTTCGCAACCAGCATATTTTGGGTCAGCTTTTGTTGATTACGAAGCCGGGCAACCTTGCGCCCAATGAGATTCGCGTCGCGTCGCATAATCGTTTTGCGTCATTTGTAGGTCTGTTTGTCCGTCGCCAGGCGTGCCAGGCACACAAAATCAAATGCGGTGCGGGAGGTCGGAACCAAGGCTTGCGCTTTTCTGCGGAACACCTGGGCAAGGAATTCAATCGGTTTGCTATTCAATGCGCTCCGCGGGGTTTCAAGTTGGCGATTTTCTCCTGCGTCGATCTTACTCAACAAATGGATAACGAGGTCATTCTGCGACAAGCCCCGCTGATTGCGCAGCCACGCGACCTTCCATCGAATTACGTTTGCGTCTTTCATCCGCGCCTCCTTCCGACTGCTCCGCCCGCTGTCTGCACTGGCCGCACTATTCGTTGCATTAAATCGGAAATCCCATAAAATGGGACACGCCTGACAAAAAAATTATGAGTTTTTTCAGCACAGCCCTGAAGCGCATCGCCGAAAGGAACGAACTCAGGCAAGCGGACATCGTGCGTGAATCGGGACTGACTCGCAGCCACGTCTCGCGTCTCTTCAAGGGTGACCAAAAGATGGTGTACGACATTGACGTGTCGGCGATCCTCCGGGTCTTCCGCAGCAACCCACACGATCAGGCCGAGCTGGTCGCGGCACGCTGCATGGATGTTCGCACCGGTCCTGGCGCCGAGTTGGTGGAGATCACCATCAAGAGCGAGGGACAAGCTCAACAGAGCGGACGAGAGCGCGAGATTCAGGAAGTGGAGTTGAGTCATGAAACAGAACGTGCTTTTGCCTGGTTGCGCAGCCAGTGCCCCATTAATGCCGACCTTGAGAAGCACCTGGTTGGTTATGCTCGTTTGACGGGCATGAAGTAAACCGGCTGTCGCGAAGTGCCTTGGTTGTTCCCGGAACAGGGGTGGGCAAGTAAATTCGCCTCGACCGCTGATTCTTCAGCCGTAGCTTGAAAAAGAAGGTCAGCCCACTTTCCCATTTCCGCGCCGCCCTGGCCACTTCGACAATCTCGCTGTGCTTCGCGCCTTGAACCATCCGCATCAAAGCACGAATCAAATCCTTCTCACCACTGGAAAGTGTCGTCCACCAGTCATCGGTGGTTGCTGTATTCGTCTTCATACTACCTGAATATTTACACGAGCCGGAGGGACATTAGCGGGGCCACACCACGGATTTTTTCAAAAAGTTATTCACAACCTTTTCATCGAGGGGAACGTAAATCCGCCTTCTTGCCTTGAAATCCGACCGCCTGATCCCCAACGCCTTGTTCCCCGGTGTCCTATGGCAGCTCGTAGCGACCCGCCAATGCCCGCGCAATACTGCCGACGCGCTCCGCAAGAAGTTCCGGCTGAATCACGGTCGCATGTGCGCCCCAACTCAAGACCCAGCGTTCGATTTCTTCCAACCCGCTCAACCGCATTCGCAGGCGCGATTCGCCTCCCGGCAATTCGGTCACCTGCTGGCTTGAATGCCACAGCCGGCCCCGGAGCTGGTCGGTTGCCCAGGCATCGAACTCAATTACCACGTCGTAATCACCCCGCCCGCTCATCACCGTGAAACTCCCGCTCAAATGCTTTTCCACGCTGAATTCTTTTGGCTTATGAAATGCCTCACCTGGCATCGCTCTCCCCTGTATGCGCGCGAGGGCAAACGTCCGAATTTCACCGCGGTCAACGTCATGCCCAATCAGGTACCAGCGATTGTCATTGCAGGTTAAATGATACGGATGAACATGCCGGCCATTGACATTCTTTTCTCCCGGCTTGCGATACAGGAACCGTAAAGCGCGCCGCTGCTGGATCGCGCGCGTGACCACCTCAAAGCGTTCCATATCCGTGGCCTCCGGTGCGAAAGGGCGGAATGATAAAATCTCATCAGAATCCTGTAGCGAATACCGCTCCTTGCCATCCAATTGTCCGGTCAACTTGCGAAACGCCATTTGCAGTGGCTTGTGAAACGGGGTTCCGCTGTATTGCTCCACCGCTTTGTGGGCAACCAGGAGCGCGAACATCTCCGCCTCGGTGACCGTCGGCACACCCGGAAATCGCTTTACTTCGCTTGAATAGAAATAGCCCTGTCGCTGACGGTCATATTCAATCGGCAAATCCCAATGCACCCGCATCCATTCCACATCTCGCTTCACCGTCTTTTGTGAGACCTCAAATTCACGGGCCAGACGCACCGTGTTCGGATATCGCCGCGCCGAAATCAATTGATGAATCGCCAACAACCTCTCGGTCGCATTTCGACCCACGCTGGCAGTGTCTCCCCGGTTTGCGGAGGACATGGCCGGGTCGGGATTTTTCCCTTTCCTGGCATTGCCCCGCCGTTTCTGCTCAGGGTTCCTGTTCATGGAAGCACGCTAACACGGCGGGCTGATTCAATCTGCCTTTAAGTGATAACCCTTGTGCGGGTCTTTGGCGCTGCTGCCCAGGGCCACGATTTGACCAAGCTCCACCAATCGCTTCAGACGGGATTGGGTCGCGCGCGATGTTCGTTTGATGTGCGCGGCAATCCGGCTGGTGGATGTGCCTGGATTTTGGCGCAAGAATTCCACAATGGCATGGTCGAGATCATCCCGCTTCGGCCTGGCGACCTGCTGCCGTCGAAACGTGACACGAAAGCCGCTGCCGATTTCCTCGAACTCCGGCTCTGGCAACCCCGCCTGCCGACAAGCGTTTATCATGCGGTGAATGCCGCTGCCCCATTGCTCAATCAGTTTCAACTCGTGGAAGACACGACCAATGACGCGATTTCGCAATTTGGAGACACCGCGCAGAATGTCCTCAATGGTCAGACCGGGCGGCAAGTTGCCGGGATTTTCCACTTCAATGCGGTCGCGGAACACCGCCAGCCGCAGTGATGAGCCGCGCTGGGCGTAGTCGGCATGGACGAAGGCGTTTATGATGGCTTCGCGCAAGGCCACGGCTGGAAACTCCCAAACCTCGCGGTGACGGACGTTCTTGATTTCGAGCGAGTGCCGGGTGTTGCGTTGCACGAATTGCAATGCCTTTTCCACCGCAAACACCGGAAAGTCGGTGATGCTGGCGGAATCAATAATCACGGTTTTGTCTTCACCTTTGAAACAACCGGCACGCAAATAAGCCTCGGGAAAATGTTTCAATCGATCCACGCCGAACAACAGCACCCCGCCCACCGTGGCAACTTCCCGGCCCTGGTGCTGGGTGGTGAGTTGAAGCGAATGCAGTTCATGCCGCGCCAATTTGCGGATTGGCGCGAAGCACTCGGAAGCCACTCGGAAGTCAATCGCTTCCGAGTTCAATTCCGGCATGGGTTCTTCATCAAAGGAACGTCCGCGCACCACGCGCTGAAGTTCGGCGACTGCGGCGGCATCGGCCTGACGGTTCGTCGAGCCGACGCGGACATAGACACCGGCTGGAAACCCCAGTGCCTTGACGTAATGCGGCCGGCTTGAGCTGGGGTAAACTTCAACGGCCAGCACATACTTATTCCGCCAGGGAATGACGTGAATTTCCGGGACGAGCCGTGGCTCGATCCGGTCGGAGATGAAGTTTGCCAGTTGTTCCTCCGTTTTTGCCGTGTCCGGCACGCCGAGAACTTTGCGAGAGCCATCTTCAACACCGATGAGCAATCTCCCGCCCGCGCCATTCGCAAAAGCAACCAGCGTGCGCATCACCTTGTCCGGCGAGGAAAGGTCGCGTTTGAATTCCAGAGTTTTTCCCTCATGCTGGCGAATGATTTCAGTGAGGTCGAACATACTCGGAAATCTACTCGGAAGCGCACCGATGTGGCAAGCTTCCGAGCTGGCGTCTTGCCAGGTCTGATTGCGCGTTCAGTCCGCCTTTTGGCCCCGGCCCGGACTCCGTGGAGGAGGACCGGGCCAAGGCCTGGCGGCCGGGTTCATACGCCAACGGCTTCGCCCTTCGCTTGCTGCTGGCCTTGCACGCGGGCAACCGCCCGGCGCGCGGTGCGGCCGATTTGGGCGATGACGCCCTCCTTCTGGTCTTCCGGCAGGTCTTTGACCAGGAGGTCGTAGGCGCGTTTCATCTCGGGGTTGCGGTTGATCTGTTTCAAGACGCCTTCCCGGATACGTTGTTGGCGGTCGAGTTCGCGCACCTCGTTGAGGACGACGCTGCGTTCCAGCCGTTCGCGAGGCATGGCCTGGACGTAGCTCCAATACTTCGGGTTTTCTTTGATGTAGGCATCAATCTTGGCATCCACCTCCGGGTTTGAACGGAATGTGGGCTGTTCTGAGGGGGCGGCACTGCCGCCGGCGCCGGGTGGCGCGGGTGTTCTTGTTTTTGTCATAACGACTTGTTTTGTTTGTTTTAGTTGCGCGGCATTTGCCGTGTTCGCTGGAATGAGTCGGTCAAATCGCCCCACTCCGGCAAAATGATTCAAGGACTCAACGGATCAGGCGGTGCGTTGGTGGTCGTGGAGGTTGAAAATGGCGGTTGCTGTCCCTGCACCGATTCAAGGGCGTCGAGGCGCTGTTTCATCTCGTTCACCGTGGCGCGGAGAATCACCGTTTCCTGCAAATTGGTTTTGGCCTGCTGCAACGCGGTTTGGAATTGCGCCAGTGCCGCCGACAGGGTCCGGGCCTGGATCATGATTTGGGTGGTGGCGAGCCGCTGCGAATTGACCTCGGCCAGAATGGCGTCGTTGACCGGGACCGGAGTGAACGCCGAATCACGCGACGGCAATGCGGGCAGATTGCCGTCAGCCGGCCCGGGATGAAAATCCCAGCGGGTATTTTCCTCGACGCGATAGACGACGTGCTGCTCGTGCATGATCAAATCGTCGTTCGGATCGGCGTAGCGACCGACATGGTAGGCGTGGAGGACTTCGGGATAACGAATGCCGTCAACGCTCGTGGTTAGCGGTTGCTGTGGCCGCAACACCAGCTTGGGTGTCGTGGAGCACGCGGAGAGAAACAACAATGGAATGAGATAATACGTTTTCATGGTCTTGATTTGGTTGGGAGTTGTTCGTCGTTTTCCTGGGTGACGGGAATGGCGGTGCCGCCGAGCGAGGCATCGGCGTCGTCAATGGTTTGCAGAACGTAGAGATAAAACTGTTTTCCGCTCGGCACGCGGACGTAAAAACCGTTCTTTTGAATCGAATCGAAGATTTGCTGCGCGTAGGTTTGCAACACAGCCTGCGCGCCCGCGAAGGGCGCGTTGTTGAGCGTGGGACTGTTGATGGGGCCGAAGACGGTCTGCTGCTTTTCCGTCAACGCGCTGGCCGCGCCGGACAGGAACGTGGCGGCAAACAATTTGATGTCGGCGAAATTGTCGGACTTGATGATTTCGCCGCGCAAACCGGCGCTGCCGTCGGTGATGGCCCAGCCGGACTGGTTGGCGCTGTTGTCAAACTCGCGGTCAAGGGCAATGGCCTTGATCTGCATTTCCATCCCGTTCTGCCAGATAAACGTCCAGGTGTTGCCGCTGGCGATGCGTTCGCGCTGGTGGTCAGTCTGGGCCGTCCCGTGAATCTCCGTGCCCGCCGGAATCACCAACTTGCCCCTGAAATACACATTCTCGGTGACGAGACCGACGATGGGTGTATGGATGGAAGATGAGTCCACCGTGATGACCGTCTCACAGGGAATCAACCGTCCGAACGGGGCGAACACCGCGCTCAACTTTTTGGCCGGTGGAACGCCGGCCGAACTGTCCGCAAACAAACTGATGGGCGCGAGGGTTGGGGCTTGGTTCGCGGGAACGTTTGGCAGCGGCGAGGGTTTAGGAAAACCAGGCGAAGACGCTGACGACGACGCTGACGGGAAGTTCGTCGGCTCCGGCTTGGGCTGCGGCGGATAAAAAGCCTCCATCGGTCGCACAACCGACTGCACCACCTGGGGCTTGTCCGTGGCGTTAGTCGCCAGAGCCGTGACACTGACCGCATCATCGGGTGAATGGTGTTGTTTGCGCAGGGCGCTGAAAATCATCAGCGCGGCGGCGAACACCGCGGCGAAGGCAAAGAGCTTACCGCTCTTGGTCTTGAAAAAATTGAGAAAATCACGCGGTTTCATAGATGGCCTCTGGGTGAACGGATGGGTTTCACGCTGGGGGTATTGGTAACAGTGACAATGGGGGGCGGCGGGGGCGGTGATACTCGTGTCACCAAAACCGTGAAGGCATTGCGCAAAGACAATTCATTGCGCCCGCCGTCCGGTGTTCCGCTGACTGCGAAATAAACGATGCTCCGGCCTTTGGGCGGCACGGTGCCATCGGCGTCACTGACGGATTGGGGATAAAGCCGGTTGCCCGCGCGCAACGTGAAACTGTCCGGCTGATAAATCAGGGACGCGTCAATTTTGTTGGTGATGACAAGGCGGAAGACCAAGGTGTCCTCGGCGTTGAAACGGAAGGCTTCCTCGATCTGGATTTCGTAGTCATTGAAATCACTGACCAGCGGTTTGCCGTCGTAGGTGGTGAAGTCCACGTTGGCGACACTTTCGGGCTGCTGGGCTTTGAGCAACGGAAACGCCTTGGCCTTGTCGAGCAGCGACAGCAGTTTAATCGGACTGACTGCGGGCGCATGGCCGACGCCTTCTTCCTCCGGCGTTGGCGGTGCTGCCAGGTTGAGAGAAAGCACCGGCTGGTCACTTTCGGTCAGTTCAAAAACGTAGGTATGGTCGTTCCAGCGGATGTTGAGATTCGCCGATGCCTTGGGAAACAGGGCGCGCACGGAAAGAAACGCCGAGCCTTTGGTGTGGGCCAGTTGAAACAGGCCAGGTATTTTGCCATCCACCGTGATGCCCGCACCGTCAATGGCGGTGATGGCACTGGGGAAACTGATGGTGGTGACGCGATTGGTGGCAACCGGCACGGATACGGCGGTGCGGTCGTCGAGCAAGACCTGTTGGATGGCCGGTGAATCTGCCAGCGCAACGGTGGCGGTTAATACCGAAAGGGTGAATGACAGGATTTTAGCGGTTGATTTCATATTTGAAGTCGCCCACGGCGGTGGGGAAACGTCCGTTCAAGGCCATGTTGGGGTTACGGATGAGGCGAAGCCGGAGCGTGAACGGAAACGCCTCGGTGAACGCCTTGTCTTGAAAGATGCCGCTGCGGATGATCTGGCCGGTGACGGCGGCCAGCACCTCGTTGTCGCGCGTCGCCAGGATTTCGATGCGGGCAATCTCGGCTTTCTGGTGTAACTGCTTGGCTCGAAATTCGACGGCCTCCTTGAGGCGCTCGTCCTGCGCCTTGCCCAGCGCGGATTTAAGAAACAACAATCTGAGCAGATCCGCATTGTCGAAGTCCTTGGGATTTCGTTCGAGGAACGCCATCGTTGCGAGTTCGGCCTGTTGGACGTGCAAATCCTTGGCCTCCGAAAACTGGAGCAACGGACTCAAGTAATACGTTCCGGCAGGGTCAATGATGACGACACGCTCGCGTTGTTTGAATTGCGAGATGATGTGGTAGCGGTCAATCGCCGAAAGCAGCAACACGGCAACGGTGAATGCAAACCAGAACCACGGCAGGCGGTCACGCAGGACCAGCAAACGGGTTGGGTCAAAGTGCTTCCGCACGGGCATCTTGGAGGCTGCGGCAGTCGGGGTAGTGTTTAATGATTCCATAGGTCAGTAATAATTGGGTTTGGATTTGGCGATGAGTTCACGGACAGCCTTGTTGCCGGTGATGTCGTCTCCGGGCCGGCCGCGCGCGGAGCGCAGCGGCAGGCCGGACCCGGCGATGATGATGGCGCCCGCGCTGCCCATGTTGGCGGCGGACGACATGGTGCTTAACAGCGCGGCCATGCCCGCCGCACCCGCGGTGACGATGGGATTGCCGGTCGTTGAAGCGGTCGCGGCAGCGCCCGCAGTGGTGGCGGCAGTTTGAAGCGCGCTGCTGACACCGCCCGCGAGCAACGCACTGCCAGCTTGGATGCCGTGGGCGATGACTTTCTGGATGATGACGGGCGCGGCAACGGTGCTGAAAACGATCCAGAAGCCGACGACAGCGACGCCGATGGTTCTTTGGAGGTTGGTCGCAGTGGAAGTGGGGTCAATGTATTGAAAGCTCGGATCACTCATGAAATCGAGGATGCCCTGCGTAATGAGCGCGGCGACGGCCCAGCCGAGCGGCCACAGCAAAACACCAACCAGATTCATGAGGTAGCGGTTGCCGGTGTGTTTCAACGCCGGGATCGCCATGAAGCCGATGAGCAAGGGCGAAAGCGCGTAGCCGAGATTGAGTATGATCGTCTGAAAGATGTAAGCCCAGAACATCATTAGGGAAGCGAGCCAGCCGACCAGCAGGAGGACGGCGGAGACGATCAAGTCGGTGGTAAAACTGTTGAGCTGGGACATGACATTCCACCACGACGATTGCGTGGACGGGTCGCGCTTGATGACGAGCAGGTGATTGAACTGCTGATAGACCTGGGACGGGTCAACGCCCAGACCGGAAAGGATGGAAGTTTGCAGCAAATTTTGCAGGGTGTTGCCCCAGCCGGGCAGGAACACGAGCAAGGACGTGAGCAGCAACAGGCGCAGGAGCAGATTCAGAATGGATTTGTGGGAAGAACGCTGATGCACGGTGGCGATGACGCCGACAATGAACAGCGCAAAGGCCACGCTCAACAGCAGCGTGTGGAGATCACCACACTTGGCGAGGAATGTGGGAAAGATGCTGTCGAACGTGGCCATAATGAGCGCAGGGTTGAGGGTTGCGGATTGGTGTTACGGGGTCGGGAATGTCGTCGGCGCGTTCAGCAACTGGAATTTCGCCGTGTAATTGCTGACCGCCTCCGTGAATTCGGCGTTCTGTTGTTCGGTCAACGCCAGGATCTGTTTTTGCTGGTCGTTCCGGTTCTGGATGTCCTGCACCATTGCGGACGATGCCGCCTGATTCACCTCGTCATCCGTGCTGGCAAGGTCGCTGTTGAGGCTGGTGAGGACGCCATGCAATTTCTGAACCTCGGCATCAGTGGTCGCGTTCTGAAGCTGCTGGGTGGTTTGGGCGATTTGGTCCTTGATGGACGCGCGGCGTTGCGCCGCATTGTCCGCCACGCTGACATAATTGCTGGCGGTGTTGATGATGGACGCAAACGGTTTGTATTGGTCGGCGGGCCGTTGAATGGTCTGGCCGCCCGGTGTCTGGAAGCTGGTGCCCACGGTGGCGTAGATGCCATTGTCATTGAAGGTCAGCGCCGTATTCCCATTGGCATTGGCGACCAGGTTTTCGAGGTTCTGAATCGGTTCGAGGCTCTGCAAGTCCGAGTCAAGGTTGGGCACCATCGAAAGGACAACTTGGGATGGATTGCCGAACAGGGATTCATAGTTCTTAAACTCACTCAACTGGCTGGTGAGCGTGTTAATTTGCTGCACCTGGTTGTCAATCATGGTGACGTATTTGGCGATGCTCTCGGCTTCAGCCAGTATCTGCTCTATGTTCATCGTCGGGTCATAGACGATCCACTGTGCGCGGGCGGAGAATGCCAGCGGCAGGGCGATGAGGGCTGCTACGATTAGTTTTTTCATATTTATCCTTTCATTGTTGTGGTTGTTTTACTGTTCGATGCGGAGAAATTTGGTGGTGGGTTTGAAAATCACGCCGTCAATGGTCTGCTCCGGCAGATGCACCTGGTAGAGCCGGACCCGGCCTTCGTCTCCCGCCTTGGCCTGCTGCATGGAGACGTAGAGCCAGTATTGCTGTTTGACTGCATCGCTACGGCCCTTGTCGTAGCCGGTCTGGTAAGACTGGTCGTTCATTTTGCTGTTGGCGTAATGCAGCCCCTCGCCGAGCAAAGCACCGCCTGCCGCCCCGCCAACGATGGCGACGGGATTGTTGTGGGTAAGCTCGCCCCCAAGGGCCGCACCGCCCGCGCCCAAGCCAACATCAGTGGCAGTCCGGGTCACGGCGGCGCAGCCCGTAAACAGGCAAACGGCGCAGGCAAGAGGAACGAATTGGATCAATAATTTTTTCATAAGCTTTTTGTTTTTGGTTTATTTCGGTGGATTGGCGTGGGTGATGATGCCCTCGACGATGTTGGGACTCTGGCGCAACTCGCGGGCGCGTTTGTCGAAATGTTCGCCGCTGGACGAACTGCAATAGAGCATCTCCGGCGAGGCGACGTTGTGGACGGTGCCACAGAGATTGCGGGTCGAGTCGGTGTGCAAATAGGTGAACGGCGAATACTTCTGGCCGGCTTGATGATCGGGCAGCGGGTAATTCATAATAGCGTGCTGCGTCACTTCGGGCAGCGCGATGTCCTTGCCCATGTCATCGAGGTCGGCGCGGTCGTTCTGGCGCATGATGAAAAACTGGCGACTGTTGCCGAAGACAGCCGAACGGATGCGCGACTGTTTGAACCGCGCATATTGCTGGACGATGGAAATGTTCCAGCAATTGAACTTGCGAAGCTGCGCGTAGGATTCCTGGACAATTTCCTGTCCGCCGGGAATGTCAAGGAAGCGGGCGACTTCCTCGTAGATGTTCCGTTTCCGAACGGCGCGCGGCAGCGTCATGATGTGCTTGCGCGCGTGGTTGGTGATGAGGAAACCGGCGGCGGCCTTCAATTCCTTCGCGGACTCCGGGATGTAACCCAACTCGAAGTGCGCGATTTTGCCGGTGAGCGAGAGGTTGCTCGTGCCGTCGAACAAACAGCCGTAGTTGCCATCCCGACACCACGGCAGAATGAGCGTGGCGATTTCCATGATCTGGTCGCGCTCCGCACCGATGGGGTCGAGCATCATCAACTCCTGAAGCATCCGGTGCGTCGGAAACTCGTCCGGCGTAAAATGGGCAAAGGCGAGATTGCGGACCTCCTTGCTGGTCCGGGGGTCTTTCAGGAATTTCAACACCGCCGATTCCTCAAACTGGCGCTGATATTCCTCCGCTTCGGTGGGGTGGGCTGCTTTCCAGTCGCGGAAGTCCGCAAAAGTTTCGAGGGTCGTCGCGCCGGGTGGCATTTTTTCCGCGCGAAAATTCTGCAACGCCATCGCGTGCCGGGTGATGTCGAGCAACTGGTCGTGCCGCTTCTTCTGCCAGTCCTGGAACGAATCCTCGTAAAGCAGGTTCAGGTATTTGGCAATCTGCGCCTGCCGGAGCATTTGTTTGTCCTCCTGACTCGACGTGCCAATCATCCGCGCAACCAATGCCGTCGCGGCGGAAAGATGGTCGGGCGTGAGGGGCAGTCCCTTCGTGTCGAGATAATTGATGGTCAGGTCGCCGTCCGGGTGGATGATGATGGGCCGCGCGCCTTCCTCGACCGTCGCGGTGTAGATGCCGTAGGAAAGCCCTTCCTCGATGATGACCGTGTAACCAAAATAACCCTCGGTCTGCGAAAGCAGGTCGCAAACGGTCACGGACTTTCCCGCGCCCGACATACCCAGCAGGACGGCGTGCTGCGGGGATTTGTTGTCCTTCGAGCCGGAGAACGTCTCGATGCCGATGAGATTATCCTGTGGCCCGTCGTAAATCGCCTCGGCGGTGGCCAAATGCCCGGTGAAGGTGCTGGACACCGGCAGCATGTCCGCCAGAAAACGGTGTTCGGAATAAAGTTTGCGATGTTCGTAACCTCCCCAGGTCCAGCCCGGCCAGGTCTGGAAGAAGAGGCTTTTCGAGGTGCTGGGCAGGTTGCTCTCAAAGTATTGCGCCGAGTTCATCGAGTTGATGGCGTTTTTGATCGCCCCGGCCTTGGCGTTGAGGCCGTCGCGGGACTTGTCCCAGACGCGGATGGCGAACATCGCGCGGAATGGAATCGTCTGCCCCTGCATCAGCGCGTGGATTTTCTTCTGCTTCTTTTCCATGACGGTGAGCAGGGAGATTTTCTTTTCGCTGGCGTAGTCGCCGGCCACGCGGTCGTGCTCCTTCTCCTCCTTGTTGATTTCCTGGGAAATCGGGAGCGGATCAACATTCACGGTGACGGTGTAATCGAGCAGCCGGAGATTGGTGAGGCGCTGGATGATGCCGGGATACGTCGTGCGCGGCCAGCGGGTAAGGACGATGATGGAGTGATAGTGGCCATCGAGAAAGAAGCCGAAATCGGACTGGCCGCTTCCTTCGCTGTGCCAGCAGTTTTCCTGAATTGAAAGTTCCGGCTCAAACCCGTCCGCCGGGTCGTAATTGAAACGGTCGTTGAGCGACGGATTCAGAAACCGTTTGTAATGCCGGAAATGGTCGAGGTCGGACATCGGCAGGACACGCGCGCCGCCGGAACCGAAAATTTCCAGCAACAGCCGGTGGACGTGGTCAAACTCGGTTTCAAGCTGGTCGAGCAGCGTGTGATAGTAGTCGCGCCTGGCGGCGGCGGACTGGAACGATTTCGGCACATTCTCCAGCGAGCGCGAGATGTAGAAAATGACACGCTGACGGCGGAGTTTGCGTTCGGACATGGCCTGCCAGTAGCGCGCAAAGCGTTCGTTGCGGCTGCGTATGGTCCAGACATTGGAAAATTTCTCCGTCTCCTGTTGGTAGCGCAGCAATTCCCCCTTGTAATCGGAATCGCAGAAGTATTGCACTTGCAGCCGCTGGTTCTCGTGCAGCGAGGCGAGCAGGAGACAGAGTTGCTCCTGAAAATCATTGAGGTCGGCGACCTGGCTGTTGGTGAGGTCGGGCGCCTCAAAGACAAAGCCTTTCGACACGAAACCACCGCGTCGGAGCAGATTGAAGACAATCAGATCGCGGACAAAGAAACCGTTGGGAGCGCGTTCAAACATAGGTCAGACATGGATTGAGGTTGAGGATTCGTCGGCGGGCTTCTGGTCGGAGCGCAGGCCGGTCTGCATCTGTTCAATGCGCGCAAGTTGGTCGGTCAGTTCCTGAACGGAGCGGATTTTGACTTGCTCGTTGACCGCGATGGTGGCTTCGCGGATATGGGCGAGCGCCCGTTCCAGATGAGCGCGCACGATGGCGTCCATGCCGTGCTGGTGCAACCCGGAGCGCAGATTGGCATCGGCGGCTTGAAGCTGTCCGAGCAACGCGCGCCGCAGCAATGCGAGACGATTTAGGGCACCGGCATTCATGGTCTGTTCTCCACCAGCGGATGTTTGGTTGTGTGGTTGGTTTGAACCTCCGGGGCAAACCCACCGGCGGAAAACCAATGTTCAAAACAATCGCGGTCGTAGCCGGGCGGCTTGCCTTGCCGGAATCCGAAGATGTAGGCGAGGCAAAGGCCGAGGGGCACGAGTGCGACGAGGAAGGCGGTCAGCAGCGACGTTTTAATCATCACCAGCAGGACGAAGAACACAGTGATGGCCACGCCGACACCGCCCACGAGCCACCAGAACAAGCCGCCTTCCAGACCCCAGGTGCGACCTTTGGAATCGGACGCGGCGTTGGTATCGGTGAAACGGAGTTCGGTTTTCATGCTCGTGGGCGGTCGGGGGTTGGTTATTGGGTCAAGGCTTCGCCTTGTCAGAACGTGCCGACGCCAACGGCGCTGTTGGTATTGAGGCCGAAGATGGTGTAGAAGGCATAGACCACTGCCGGGGCCGCCGCGATGATCGCGCCGCCGATGATGGACATCTTACCCTGGTCAACGTCGCCGCGACGGATGGCGAAGCCGCCATAGATGACGGCGGAGATGCCGAGGACAAAGCCGAACATCATGATTACGGCGAGGCTGTTGCTGATGCCGGTCTTGAGGTCGGTGGAACTGAACGTGGTGGACTGCGCCCAAGCCGGGATGGTGTTAAGGGCGAGGACGGCGGCGGCCACGAGGAGCGACGGCAGCCGCGAACGGTTTTTCGGATGGATGTGTTTGATGATCTTCATACGATTTGTTTTATTTTTTTTGCTTCGGGCAGCGATTCATTCGCTGCATTACACGGGCAATCTGACAGAAGTAAAAAATCGTTGGCGTGCCTGGCACACATCTTGAAATGGATTCCTGCTAGAAATGGGGGATGAATAAAACTACCGACTCGACGAAGCTTACCAAGCTCCAGAAATTGAACACGCTGCTGCCACACGAAATCCGCGGCCAGCCCCAAGTCCTGCCGCGCATTGTCTCGGCGGTGCAACGCGGCGAATTCGGCCTTACGAAACCGGGCCGTCCGCGCGGCAGTTTTCTGCTGCTCGGTCCGACGGGCGTGGGCAAAACGGAATCGGTCATCGTGACGACCAACCAGATTTTTGGGCCGGGAAATCTGTTCCGATTCGACATGAGCGAATTTCAGAATCAAGAGGCGCTCGGTTTGCTGCTCGGCGCAAGGCTCGGCGAAGTCGGCTATCTCGGCGCGGTGCGAGAACGCGCGGCGGAAGGCTCGTTGCTGTTTGATGAAGCGGAAAAAGCGCATCCGCGCGTGCTGGACATCCTGTTGCAACTGCTGGACGCGGCGCGGATCACGGTGGCGACCGGCCAAACGCTGGACTTCAGCAACTACTATATTTGGCTCACGTCAAACATCGGCTCGGCGGAATTGATGAGCTTGCAACATTCCAATGAAGCGACGCTGGAACGCCACGTCCTCACGCGGGCGCAACAATCCCTGCGCCCGGAAATCTTCGCGCGTGTGAATGAAAAGCTCGTGTTCCGCCGTTTAAGCTACGAACACCAGTTGGAAATTGCGGAGAAATTCCTGGCGCGAGAAATCGAATTCCTGCGGGAGCGCGGACACAAACTGGAACTGGACAAATCCGTTTTGCCGTTTCTCGTGCGAAAGGGTTTTCACCCGAAGCTCGGAGCGCGTCCAATGCGCGACGCGGTGGAAAAGCTGGTCGGTGATGCCGTGTCGGAATGCCTGCTGCAAGAGCGTCAAACCAGTGGAGCGTTAACCTTGGACGAAAAGCGTGACTGCCTGATGGTCCTGTGAATCAGGCCAGCGAGAGATACAGGTGCGTCTCGCCGATGTCCTTGTCCGGCTGGAACGCGCCAAGTTTGCGTTTTGACAATTGCGCACAAACTCTGCGGATGGCTTTCCGCTTGGCGGCAATGCCAGGCAACTTCACCAACAGACAATCGGCGAATTGATCACCGGCTTTGCCGGTGTAAATATCAGGCGCGATCACCTCGGTCGCGCCTGCTTTGTAGAGCGCCTCAACAAATTTCAGGGCATCGCTCTTGCGCTTGAATCGTCCGAGCGAGCGCACGGCCTTGCCGCCGCTTTCCAGCCATTTCCGCGCTTTGGCGCGATTATTCTGCGCCAACAGTGAATGGACAAAAACCTCGTGGATGTGCTTGTCGGTGGCGACAGATTTGGGCAACGGTTTCCCGGCGTTGCCGGTCAGCTTGGGCAGTGATTTGTCTTTGGCGCGGGCGGCGCGGTATTCCTCGGCGGTGACGGGACGCCCGTACAGATTGATTTCCTCGGATAACAGGGACCCGTCGTGCAACCACAAACGGTAGTGCCCGGAAAAATCACCGCGCACGGTGGAAAATTCCAACTGCAACCGGCCATTCTCGTGCCATGTGCGCTGAACACCCGTGCCGTGAACCATCCGGTATTTACCAAGCAATCGTCCGGCTTCATTCCACTGGCGACAGGTGCCATGAGGCAGTCCATTTTGATAGCGTTCCTCGTTGGCCAACACGCCGTTCTTGTGCCAGACACGGACAACGCCATGCCTGAGACCATTGCGCAACGGCACTACTTCACGCAGTTGGCCATTCCGGTGAAAGGCTTTTTCAACAGATTGTTTCACAAACCGGGCAATGTTTCGTTCGGCAATGAACCCATTTAAGCCCAAATTGCCGAGAAATTACAGCGGAGAATTGTGGTGACGCAATCCAATCTTCTTTCGAGCAGACAGACTTCCCGCGATGAAAACCTAAGAGCAAAACTCCCCGGCGGCGGCGGGCGGGTCAAGGAGGAACGGAAGCGCGAACGTCTAAGCGAGCGACCCGTAGTATCCTTGACGCGACCGACGACGCCATACAATCAAAGGGGGTTTCATCGCGTTGACCCGGCGACAAGCCGAATGCCCCGCAATTTTACAATCAGTGATTGGAAAATCTCAAATTGGCCAATCACTGATTGGCGCATTCATCACCTTGCCCGCGTATGCGGATTTTCTGGCTTCGGTCTGCGGTCGGCGAGCGGGGAAAGTGGAGCGGAGGGCAGAGAGAAGCGTTTAGCGCATCGCAGCCGGAGCGCAACGTCCCGCCGCCGAGCCGCAGACGGAAGCCTGCCGCTGTTGCGGCAATCTGCCAATGCCCGCTCGTGACGAGCGCGGTTTTTGCGAAGCGGAACAGGCGAGGTCGCAGGGGAAACGGGGCGACCGTCAAACCTGTGAAGCGTAGCAAAAATTGCGTTGGTCACGGCGGAACAATTCTTGTAACGTCCAGAAGCCCAGAAATTTCTAAATCTACCGCATCACGCAGTTCGACTGGTGCTTGCATCCTTGATCGTCACAAAAACTATCCTTTTTTTGTGACAATGAAAATGAATGAAAGTTCAGTTTGAGCTTCAATATACAAGGAGTCTTGATTCTGGCATCGGTCTGCGGTCTGGCAATTCCGAATTGGCAACGATCTCTTTTCATGAATTCATTTTGCGATGGACGATTGGGGCTGGATTGGTGTTGAATCGTTACAATGTGAAGGGCCACAATTGTCAATAGCCAAATGCAAAAGACATTAGAACACGATAAAGGCACATCTCAAAAAATATCCCCAGAGGAATTAGAGGAGTTTAAGCGCAAGGGCATCGAGCACATGAAACGAGCATGGACGTGGTGGGAACACCAGGATGAGCCGGTGATGAAATTTATCCGTTGTTCTTGTGATGTTTTACAAAAGGTGCCGGACTGCAAATTTTCTGACATTCCAGATTTTTTTTGGAGCAAAGCATTTACCGAGCTTTACTTTGACTGTCTGGGAGATTGTGCTGTTAAAATTCCTGAGGCAGCGGAGCGGCTTCACTATATAGCGGAAATTGCGGTGGCAGTTTTGAACAAAGCTGCATTCAAGGCCCCCAAAAAGTTTCAGCCAATTGCGATGCAAGATTTTCTCTGGCCCGGCTTCATAAGCAAGCATCCTGATGTTGCGAAAACTGGCAAAGAATTGATGAATGAAATCCGGCTAGGAAAGAAATCTTCAATCAACACGACTGGAAAAACATTTTCGGTCGCCACGATTGAGACGCGAATTGCTTGGGAGCTTTGGGATCAGATTGATTTTCTTCGTAAAGGCGAAAACAGTCTTCGTCCCGCACGAATCGGATTTGATGCTTTCCAGCCAGAGGCGCAGACATTGCAGCCGCTCACCAGAGAGAACCACCGCGATTGGTGGAAAGTTGGGGAGAAATTATTTATCAAGACTTTGGGTGAAGATTTTGAAAACCGGAAAACTTTTGCGCATTATTGGAAAAATGCTGCATACAGGGACGAGCCAAACGCCCGCGCTTTGATCCGGCGGGACATCAAGAAAAAGCTCCGGCAAGGTTTCCACAGCATTGCGGCCACAACGTCCGCCGTAAGAAAACCCATTTTGATTCAAGATGAAAAAGCGAAAGTCAAAAAACAAGACCGCTCCCTGGCACACATTCCCGCAAAACATTAAGGAATGGACTGACGAAGACCATGCGCTCGGCTGGTTGGTGCGCGGACTGCGATTTACCCCGCGTTCCTCTTCAAAACCACATCTAAACGTGTTTGCCTTCCCGGCATTATACGTTCCGTCAATGGAGCGGTTTTTCAAATGGTTTGCCAGTGAAATTTCAGAAAAGGACAATCAGGATGCTGCCGAAAGACTTTATTATTTGACGCTGTTGTCGGTGAGAAGTTTGCTGGCGGCATGTGACGCCCGGCCCGATCTCTACCGGCCGATTGCAAAACATCAATTATTTTGGCCCAGCATGACAGGCTGGGGCGCGGATGTTGAGCGGACGAATAAGGAATTGATGGCCGCCCTGAATCTGGGTGAAGCCGCGCCATTGAATACCGCCCGGCATGGTCGCAAATCATTTTCCTTTTTTGAAAACACTGCAACCAGCATTGCCTGCAAACTTTGGGGTGCGGTCGAGTTTTACCGCCGCGATGGCCTTGATGAGCGGGAGGTTTTGAGCGGCGATCCTGGGTGTTCGCTAATCATGCCTTGTCTGCCTGGGTTTGGCGATGCTCGCAAATTGGGTTTAACCGATGAACAGATTAAAAAACTTTGGACGCTTCAGCCGCTGTCGCGGCTAAATTTTTTGGAATGGTGGAAGTTGGGCGAACCGATCTTTATTCACCTTTACGGGAAAGATTTTGAGAACCACAAAGAATTTTCCGGCTACTGGGAAAGTCCGGCCTTCAAATATGATCCTAAACCGAGGGCGCAAATCAGAAGTATGATAAAAAAACAAATCAAGCAAGCCTTCCGCAGCATCGCCCCCAAGTCTTCCAGCGTGGGATAAATCACGGCCTTTTATACCCCATGAATCCTCCAGCCAGTTAAGTCATGTTCATCGTGCGCGCGGAGGTCGCCTAAATTGACTTCCCGCCATTGATGACATGACTATATTAACAAAACAAAATGGGGGCACCCAATCTCAAATAATTGCACCGCCGTGCATGGATTCGGTAGGTGAGCACGACCGTAATTTCAAACAAGAATCGCGCTGCAATAAGAAATGTCGTTTTCGTAAATGCAATAAACGCCAACGCGCAGAACAATGGATTTCGCCTTGTTCAGTTTGATAATTGGCCAGTTCACCCAGCCGGTCAGCGCAATTGGGCGGCACGGTGGCGACGGTCGGCTTTCCCGACATCGGGTTGCAGGGGTTCGCGAGCAAGCTGGCCAAGGGGGAAATCGCGTCGCTGTCAGGCGCGATGGATGACCCGCGCTATTTTCAAATCAGGGTGCCGGTGCAGCTCGGCAATTCGGGCGGGGCGCTGGTGGATGAGCGGGGCAACGTCATCGGCGTTGTGTCGGCCAAGCTGGATGCGTCGGAGGCGCTGGTGTTGGTTTATTAAGCCGGCGTCCAGTCATCCCGTAGCGCGTTAAACTTTGCCATCTTGACGAGGCTTCGGTCTGCGGTCGGCGAGCGGGGAAAGTGGAGCGGAGGGCAGAGAGAAGCGTCTAGCGAATCGCAGCCGGAGCGCAACGCCCGCCGCCGAGCCGCAGACGGAAGCCCGCCGCTCTTGCGGTCCTGCACCATACAAGCTCGTGACGAGCGCGCGGTTTGAGAAGCGGAGCGGGCGTCGTCGAGAGGGGAACGGGGACGACGGGCAGCCCGCGCAGCGAAGCAAACCGCGCGTTGGTCACGGAGGCACCGGGCGTTTCATTGGCCGTAATCGCAAGATGCGCCGGTTGGAGCGAGCGAGCGGCCTGAACTTAACGGCCATTCCACTGCCGGTCGGACATTTCTTTGGCGGTAATCTGCAAAAGGGTTTCAGAACTGAGTGACAAACCATGTGCGACACTCAAGCGGTCAAAGTCGTCGGACTCGACACCACTTACGATGAACTTATCGGGCTTCATCAAATGGCGAGGATGGAATCCCTGTCCGTCGATCTTCCTTCGTCCGGGGTCCAGCTTCCATGTGGTCAAACCGCTGTTTACGACAGTTTCTTCCAATCGCTCAGGAAAGAGTTTACGATAAAAAATTGCACGGCTTCCGCCGCCGGACAGAATGATGTTCACGTTTTGGCGAAATGCCCGTGGTCTTTGGTCCGCGTCGCGAAATGGTTGATCCAGAAATTGCTTAAAGGCGGAGAAGTTCGATAATGCCTTCTCCAAACATTTCAGTGCGAATATCTCCCGCGTCGAATGAAACGCAGCCTTCATGGGATTGGTGACAACCGCGATGGCCCGCACGTACTCATTAGGTGATTCGGGGACATGCCAATCCTGGTCGGAGCCGATGCTGACCAAAGTGTCCACGGCATCCGGCGAAACGGCGGCAAGGGCATGGTGAATTTGTTCATACAAACGGAACGCTCCGAGCTGTGCAACTTCACAGAAGTGGAACGAACACACTTCTTCATGCGCGTTTTGATGGAGAATCAAGGTGGAAATATCGAGCGTGCCGGCACCAACATCGATAAGCATCAACGGCCCGGTGGTGCGGTAGCGGGAATAGACATAACCCGCGAGTTGGGCGGCGATTTCTGGATAGAAACTCACCCGATCCAAGGAAAGCACTTGTCCTGAATCTCCAGGCAGTGGAGTCCTTGCGAGACAACGCTGGATCAATTCGCGAGTTACGTGCTCGCCTAAGTTCACGGCTTGGATGGCAGCTCCGACAAAGCGCTGGTACGCTTTCTGAAGTCGTGGATTGTTATCCACTCGCTTGGCCGGAAATCCGAAACTCAGCCACCAGCAACGTGCCCTGGCTCGATGGTCCCCAGCGCGATGTTGTTCATACCACGCAAGGGTATGTTTCAATACGAGGGCCACATAAATTGCCAAGTCAGTTTCCGGTCCGCTTGTGTCGCCCTGGTTTTCCACAGCTTCGATCAGCCGAAGTTTCAAATTCGACGCCAGTGTGGCATTTGGACCAAACGACAACGAAATCCCGTCAGCACCCTCATAGAATCGCGTAGGGAATAGGTATTTCTCGACTCCGTGCGCGCGCGTGTTGAATGGTACACCGTGTTGACTGCCAAGCATGCTGTCGCCAACAGCCACTTTGCTGCAACTGGTGCCCAGATCGAAACCGATTGTCAGGTCCGCAACCGATTGTGTGGAAGAAAACAGAGGCGGAGGTGGAGGGGGCAGCGCGGAAGATTCTTGGAAGCGAGTAACCGTAGAATGTTCGGCTCGTTCAGGTTCGGGCTTTGGAGTTGCGGGCGGTTCAGATGTAAACGGGTTTGTGCTTTTCTTGTCGGACAAATTAGCATGAGCAGGGGGCGCCGGGGGCGCTGGATGGGGAGCGTCCGTGCGCGGCAGCGAGTCCGGTTTCTTGAACCAACGAAATATGCCCTTAAGCCAATTTGCCATACGCTAGTCCTTGAAATGCATGGTCACGTGGCTCTTATCAGGCCACAGCATATTTGGTGATACTCAGCCTCGGTTGTTGCACGGTTGCGTATTGCTCGCCGCTGCACTTCGCAGCGCTCCTTTAACTTGGTTATTTGCCCATGTGTCGCATCGGCAAGACTGGAGCGGCCTTTATCCATGTGCATCCGTAGAACCTCGTTCAGTCTCTGAAGGCGGCGAGACTCGAAGCGGTCAATCGAGGTTATCTGGATACTTGCCCGGTCTTGATTTTCATCCATGCATTGTTGTTCGAATTTCAGAAACTCGTCGGACGCCAAGTCATCCAATGTTATGACCCGCTCTGCGACGAGAGCGAGGTCCGCGTCCAGTTTGGGGTCACGCCAATCTTCGCCCACAGTCAAAGCGTGGTCCACCAGTCGCTCGGCAAGGTTTTGGTCCAGCAACTGGCCGTCCGCGAGCGAGGCGGCGACGAAGCGCAACTTTTCGACTTCACGCAATCCCGCAACCTGCCAACGCTGTACGTTGAAGACATAGACATCGGGTGCGACTCCCTCGGGAAGTGCCGACCGGGCGAGTTGGACGGCCACAGGCACGGCTTGAACGAGTTGATCGGTCCGGGTCTTCCAGGCTGCAAAGCGCACCAACGGATGAGACTGGCTGACAATCTCATCACCAGCCTGACTTTTCAAGAACGTGCGGTTGTCGAAACGAATCCGGCGATTTTGAGTGGTGTTAAGTCGTGTTTGCCCGACCAGTTTGTGGATTTGCAGGAAACGGTCGAAATCGCAGAACGCATCCTGATCCAGACTGATGTCGAAGCAGTGTTCTCGCGCATTTGCACACAGCAATCGAGTGGCCGGAAAGCATTTAAGAAAGAAGTCCAAAACGTAGCGTTCGATTTCCTCGGCTTTAATCCAGCGTTGTAGTTTATGACTCGCTTCAACCTGCCGCAGAATGTAATCACCGTGAGCGGCAAGGACAGCAGCCTTCTCTTCGAGTTCCTCTTGAACCCGAATCCCGTAAGCAATGGCCTGTTCAGCAGCCTTGACGCGTTCCTCCTGTTGCTGCTCGGTCAGTCTGTGAGTTAGCAAGTCGCGGGTTAATTCCGAAATGATCGGACCCAAGACCGGTTCAAGATCACCCAGGGCGCGGCGGAATAAATTGAGACGCTTGTAGAGGCGTTCGTAAATGCGCTCATCAATGGTGTCCTCAGCGATGAGATTGAAAATCAGAATTTGGTCCGCCTCCTGGCCAATGCGGTCAAGGCGGCCAATGCGCTGCTCAACGACCATGGGATTCCAAGGCAGATCGTAATTAATTAGAACGCGCGCGAATTCAATGTCCAAACCTTCGCTGCCTACTTCAGAGGAGAGCAGGAGTCGTATCGAATCGGAGTTGCGGAAGCCATTTACGACTTCTTGTTTGCTCTCCGACATTCCGCCAAGAAGCAGGAATGACTGAACGCCCTCGGCAGCGAGACGATTGCGGAGGTAACGCAACGTTGGTCGGAAATAAGAGAACAGTACTACTTTGCCGGATGGGTATTCTTGCCAGTAATGTTTAAGTGTCTGCACCAGCATCAGAAACTTGGTGTCTTCAGTTTGAAGCTGGGTTGTGGTCGCAAGGTGGTGGATGTTCTCGCTTATGAATTGAACCAGCGGTCCAGGTCCACGAGGGTCGTCCTCCGCTCCATTGGAGTCGGGGCTGACTTCAACGTCCTCCCCGACTTCGCCCGATACGGACGCCCACCGAGCACAGGCAGCAGCCATGCAACTGGCGATTTGACGTTGAGGCATGACATACAGGAAACCACCCGGAAGGTCATGCTGGTCGGCGTAACGCAGCACCAATTCGGTGACGCCGCCATAGAAAGCACGCTCACGCGCGGACAGTGTTACCTTGACCGTCTTCACTTCACGCTCCACTCGTTTGCCGGGGATGTCCCGCTTGCGTGTGCGATTGATGGCATAGCCTAAGAGATTGACTCTTTCGACACGGTGCGCGAGTTCGCTGCGACTCTGAGGACTCGACAACTGATTGGAATCAACTTCGAGTTCCTTTTGGAGACTTTCCAAAACACGACTGCCCGTGAGAAAGGTATTAGATGCCGCTGTGGTCAACTGTTCACGGATTTCCGCGAACAGACCATGTGGATTCAGGAGCAAGTCGCGGAGCCTTACGAGAGGCGCGTTAGCTTCGAGAATACTGCGGAAGGCGTATTCGCTGTTAAACGTGTCCGGGTCAAGTAAGCGCAACAGATTGTACAGGTTCTCATTCTGGGTGTGAATGGGTGTGGCTGACAAAAAGACCCGGTGTGAGGCTGCCGCCGTCGCCAACTCGCCGAGTTCTGCGGTGCGATTCCCACTGTTGCGCATGTAATGTGCCTCATCCATTACCACGAGGTCGAGTGGGGTTGAATCCACGGACAATTCGGAGAGGGCATGGGCCAAACCGATCTGAGGGCTGACGTTGGGAAGCTGTTCCTCCCATTTTGCCGGAGGACGCAAGCCATGGTAGGAGCAAATGACGGCGAAGGAATAATTTGGGTCCTGTTTTAGCTGCGCTAGGTGCTCCAAAAGTTCCCGAGCCCCGCAGATGTCCGCGCGCACGCCAAAACGGTTTTTCAATTCCGTTTGCCATTTGTCGCGCAGGTGAGGCGGACAGACGACCAGAAGATTGCGAGCACCCGAGCGAGCGCGCAGTTCAGTCCAGATAAGTCCAGCTTCGATGGTTTTGCCCAAGCCCACCTCGTCCGCAATCAGCAGGCTGTTTGTGGGGGATTCGAGGAGCTTCAAGACTGGCTTGAATTGATAGGCAAGAAACTCCGTCTGGGAAGTCTCCATCGAATATATGACATTCGCGAGGCGTCCGCTCAGTTTTTCATGGGTAAGAATACGCTGGAAGCTGGCAATGCCATGAACGCGTCCTTGACGCAGATCGTCCAGCGGGTCGCCGTGTGCGGAAATAGCTTCGAGGTTGGCAGCGCGTTGCCAAGCGGGGACATGTGTTCCGTCGAAATGAACACGCGCCATGAGAACTTCATTGACGTATTTGGAGTTGGGCGGCGCGGTGATAGTGCCGCTGCGCTCGGGATTACCTATGATACGAACGCGAATGCCGGGTTGGATTTCTGGTTCGGTCATAGAAACGAAGCGTCGTTGTCGTCCTCTCCGGGTGGTGGGGTGGTGGGGGTGGCGGAAGCTGCAACGGCGTCAGTGTTTTCCTTGATGAATAAATCGCCGTTTGTCGCGGCCTTACGGAATATGTCCAAGTCCCGGAGTTCCCAACCGCGAACGGTGCTTAGATAAACCCACTGCGTGGCGCGCGTGATGCCGACGAGCAGCAAGCGATGGCGGCGCTCGCCTTCCACTCGCTTGAAATTATTTTCGACCAACTTGGGCATCAGGACGCAATCAAAGGTGAGTCCCTTCGCGTTATGGTAGGACGCAATCGTGGGCGTGAGAGAATCGAAGTCCGGCGGCGTGCCGCCCCGACGAGCAGCGACGGCCTTGTGAACGTCCACACCTCTTTCTGCAAGTTTCTTGGCGACGCCGAAGAGATCCAAGTTGGTAGGGACAATGATGCCGCACTTGTGATTCAGGAGTCGCCGTTCGCGCAAAACATCCGCGAGCTTGTCCATCTCGTCCTCCCAATCGTTCGCCACGTAGAGGCAGGGCTTCTGCCGTTCCATAGCGAGATAATTGAGGCCATCGTAAGCGTTGCCGAAATAGGAGGCGAGTTTGGCGATGTCCGGGGAATTGCGATACGCGGGCAAGAGTGACGCGGATTGGCCGGTCAAGCTGAGATGCTTTTGCATTTCCGGCACGGAAGCGCCGCCATCGAAGATTTGCTGCCGGGCGTCGGCAAAAACCGTCAGGTGCTTGGTGGACAGGCGGAGGATGCCGTAGGCGGTGGCATCCAAGTCCTGCCCTTCATCCACGAGGACGAAATCGAGGCTGGGTTTGGGCTGGCCGGTGCTTGCGGTAGGCGCCGCGATGGCTTGAAGACTTTGGAGCACGCCAGTCCGCACGGCTGCGAAATCAATGAATGACTTGCCGCGCCGATCCGGCAGCGTTCGAGGTTTGGGCTTGCGAACAAATTGATCCCATAATTCGGCACACCAATCATCGAAGGTCCGCACGTTCTCCTTGGGAATACCGAGGAAGTCCAAAGACTGGCGCAGAAAGTAGGTGAGCACGTTCGTGTAAACGAGCACGCAAAAACCTTCGGGCGGGATTTTATAGGTCTGACGCAGCCAGCGGGCGCGATGCAGCAGCACCTGGGTTTTGCCGGAGCCGGGTGGCCCCGTCACTAGGTGATGGCGGTCCGGGCGCAATTCGACAATGGCGCGTTGCTCGCGAGTCAGTTGGCTGTCATGGAGGACAGAGGGCATGGTGTCGTTGGCGTTACGGTTGAGAAAGAACCGGGAGATCATTCTCGCCGGCCTTGGCGGTCTTACTCTGGCCGCGCGCACGTTCGCGGGCTTTCCGTGCCGACTTCACGTCCTCGGCGCGGCCAAGGAATTCCGCCGCGTCTTCATACCAGCCCAAGTGCCAGGGACTTTGAGCCTCGACAGGCGGGAAACGACGAAAGCCTTCTTGCGCAGCCTCTTTGCCAGCGGCAGTCTGGCCCAAGCCTTCGAGAATGCGCGCGCGAAGGATGTAATAAGGTGCGGACTCAGGCTCGCGCACAATTCCTTCGTCCACTTTTTCAAGGGCGACGGAAAAATTGCGGCGGCGCTTGTGGTGGAGTGACCAATTAAACAATGGGCCGCCCCAATTCCCGGACACACGCGCACCTTCGGCATAGTGCGCCTCCATCCGGTTGAGGTCGCCTAGTTCATCGTAGAACATGCCGAGACGATTCAGGATTTCGGCATCTGGGCGACCGACTGCACGGGAGGCACTCTTGAGGACCTCGACCGCCTTCTCAAGCATTCGCAGTTCTCGGTAAAGCTCGGCGAGGCGCATCAGCTTGTCACGATGGCGCGTGTTGAGACCGCCTGCGTCCCGCAAATCCTCTTCGATTTCTTCGATCTCGACCCGGACTACGCCGGGGTTGGAAACATTGATGAGCGGGTTTTCCGCCGCGATCTCGGCGCGTTCGTCTGGGCGTTTGCGGAGTGCGACTGCGCAATCGAAGGACCGACCGGAACTAAACCGAAACTCAAAATTCAGCGGCTCGCCAGCTTCACCGGGAGCGACCTCGATGGGTAAATTCAAGATGACGTGCTCTTCGGGCAAGGTCACGACTTCGATCCGCAACGTGCCGCCGAAGGGTTTGGGTAGGGCCAGTCCGGCTACCATTTTCCAATCGCCGTCGGGAGGATAAGGAATGGATGTGCCGGCTTGAACAAGTGGGATGGGGTTGCGTCCTTGGACGCGCAGGGCGATGGTCTGGGAAACCACCGGACAAACCAACGGTTGTTGGAATGTTTCCAACCACGCGGCGGTCCAAGCCGCGCCTCGGGCGATGGCAGTTTGTGCGGCGGTGCTATCCGGGAAACGCAGTATGCGGCTCTGCGTGAAGAATTTTTCGATGGCCCACTGGACTTGCGGCACAAGTGAACTGCCGCCAGCCAGCAACACCATATCCACGTCTTTGGTCCGCAGCTTTGCGCGGTCGAGCGCGTCGGTCAACGGTGCGAAGATGGAAAGTGCCAGCACGTAGTCGGTCTCACGTGCGTGCATCATTTCCAAGTCGAGAAACGGCTTCAGGATTTCCTCCCATTGCGCCGCGCTGAGTTCGGGATGCGCGAGGAGATAGTCCCTTCCTCCGACCGTTACTTTGGTCGGAGCTTGTCGGGCGACAATCTTGGTTTTGTCCGCTCCCTCGTATTTGCCGTGTAGGTGCAGTTGGGAGATTTCTCGGCAAAGACCCTCCTTGAGCGCCTCGGCGCAGCCGCGCAAGGCGGGTTCGATGATTTTTTTGCGGTCGGTCCACTCGAAGTGACGTGCCGTGAGTTCGTTTTCCTTGAGCAACTGCGGCAGCAGCACGTTGTGTATGATGGCGGCGTCGAAATCCCCACCTCCGAGCCGGTGATAGCGGGAGACGGAGCGAGTTTCGATGGCAAAGGCTGCGCCAGTGGCGGCGGGGGAAAGACGTGCCACAAACACGTCGCACGTGCCGCCGCCGAAGTCGAACACGACGACATTCTGCGGCTTGTCCCAAACCTCCGCGCCAGCATGTGTGAAGAGATAATCCGTGAGCGCCGCCACGGGTTCATCGAGGAGGTCGAAGTCTGAAAGGACGAGTCCCCCCAGTTTGGCGGCGGCAAGCGTGTCCGCCCGCTGGTTAATCTGAAACGAGGCGGGCACCGTAACGACAGTGCGACCGGGAGGCGAGCCAGTCGCCTGGCGCGCTCCGTTCATCAGGAACTTAAGGAGATGTCCCGCAATCTTGCGGGCGTGGTCGAGGTCCTCGCCAGCCCGGTGATAGCGCTTTTGTAGGCCCATGTCGTTCTTGGTTTCATAGAACAGATTTTTTTCCAGGCTCAAGCCGTGTTTCTGTGGCTCGGCCCGCATCCGCTTCGCGCCCTCACCGATCCAGACCTTGCCAGCCTTGTCGATTGCTAACACCGACGGAACGAGCGCGCCAGTGAAGGGACTCATTTGCGTGGACTGCTCCACCGGCACGCATTCACATGCAAACTCGGCGGAGGAAGTTTCGGGCAGCGGCAGTCTGACTTGGGCCACGGTGGAGTTTGTAGTTCCAAGGTCAATGCCAATGACCCGCGTGCCCGGCTTGGCGCTGGCGGCGGTGCGAAGCTTTTCGAGTAGGTTCATAAAATTGAGAGGGCAGGTTGTGCGACAAATAACTTGATGTGGTTCCGTTTGAAATACTGGCCCAACCCCGCAAAGTAAGTGTCGGGATACCTCCCCGCCGGGTGGCCAGTGACGAAATAGGCAGTCCCGTTGCGTTCAAGTCCAAGCAACTGCTCGGGAATGAGGGGGTGAAATTCCCTGCCAGCAATGGCCTCCACATGTTGACGTGGCTTCCAGAAATAGAAAACCACGGCCCGAGGGCGGTGCGTCGCAATCTTTTCTCGCAAGGTGGCAATTCGACCGGCTAACACGGTCTGCATGAATTGCTCCCGGCTGCGCATCCATTCAGGCAATTCAATTTCGCTTGCATAGGGCCATACACGGTGATTTGGTGCTGGGAGCGGCGACAATTCAGTGAGGCACACATCACCGGATGATCCACCAAACGAAAGTTGCTGTTGTTCCAGCAAGGAGGCTTCCCCAACAGGCTCACCGCGAGCCGATAGCAACACGCGAATCAATTGCCGCCAGGTGGGTTGCAATGAGGCATTCGGGCCATGCCACTGGTGCTGGCCACAAGCGGGATAAAACGACGGAGCGTCCTCCAACTCGCGGCGACCGCGCTGATCCCAAGCCAATAGCCGAGTCTGCAACTCTTCCGGCTTGCCAGTGCCAGCCTCTTCCAAGCCCACGAACCAGACTGGGGAATCCCAGCGGCCGTAGCCAAAGAATTGTTTGCAGTAGGCTTCGATCATTTGGGTTAGCTGGGCGATAGTTTGAGGCCATTGCCTGGGCCGGCATCAAACAAGGATGTCTGGGCGTTGCCACGGCGTTCGCGGAGGGCTTCCCATTTGGATTCAAACTCGGAGCGGAGCAGTTCCTCGAATTGTTTCACGCCGGAGCTTCTTGAGCCCACGGTTTTCACCTGAAAGAGCCGGGAAAGAACAGGGCGCGACAGCACGCCGATGGGGATGCAGGAATCGGATGGGGTTCCGGGCAAATTGCGGCAGGCGGCACATTGCAGTTGGGCAACGAGGTCTTCCGGTTTCCCTCTGATGGTTAGATACAGGTCGTTGACGCCGCCGCACACGTCGCAGGCGGGAAAGGCGGTTTCGGGATCAGGGTCATTGGCGAAATCCATTTCCAACTGCCCGGCGGAATCTAGCGCGAGGCTGGCCGCAGCGCTGCCACCGGTGAAGGCATCGCCCGTGCGGTAGAGATCGAGCAGGAGGGCGCGGGGGAATTGTTCGTTGGGGCCGATACGGGCGGCAGCGAGTTTTTTCTCGCCTTCGGCGGTCAGTTGAAAGGTGACGACGGCACCGCGAATTGCGGTGAGCACGTAGCAGACGTTGCGGTCGCGGTATTTGTGGAGGCGGGGCATAATTAACCTTTGGGTGTGGGTTGGGGCTGAGGCGAGAGCCTAGGGATGCGCCATGCTCGCAAGCGATGGATCAGCTTTTCGAGATGGCCACCAGTGGTGGCGTGGGCGATGAAAACTTCATCGGCCAGAGCGGCGACGAAGTCGTTACGGCGAGCGGCAAGCGCGGCACTGATGCGGTTGGCGGTGGCGGTGAACTCGGAGAGAATCAGGAGGCGACCGGCGGTCAGGGGCTTTTTCCAGTCCGGCGGCACGCGCTGGGGCAAGGCACGCGCCGGGCAGATGATTATGGGCTGCGAGCCGCGCAGGAGGATCGCCAGACACTCTTTCTCCACCGGGGAATGGAAGCCGCTGATGACGCAGCGTCCAGTATCACGCCAACGGACAGCCTGGTCGTAGGTCGTGAGGATGACATGTCCGGGGCAGCGAGCGGAACAAAACAACGCCGTCTTGGGCAGGGCGAGCAAGTCGAGGTTGCCGAAGGCCGATAATTGCGCGGGTGCAGCGCTGCACAAGCGCCGCCCGAGTTGAGACGGATAATGCGCATCAGATGATTTGATGAGGACTGGCGGCGTCATCGTTACTTTTCACGGCGCAAGACGTCCACTTTCGTCTGGCGGCATTTCCGGAGGTTGTAATTGAATGCACCCACTGACGACCAGCTTTCCGGAGGATAATAAATGTCGAGGCCGCGACCCACCTTGACGATCCAGCCGTTGCTGAAAATGACTTCGCGGTCGTGGAGCTTTTCAGATCGCGACCATTCCATTTTGACGCCGTGGTTTTTGGATAGTTCACGCTTCAAATTTTCGAGACGCGAGTCAGTGTCATCAAGGTCTTCGCCAAACGCGGTGCCCGTCTTGAGGATGATGTGCTTGACGTCCCCCTTTGAAACAGCCAACGAACAGAATTGGCCGAAGTTATCCACCTGGTAGCGTTTACGGACGTAAGGATCTTCCACGGTGATGGTTTGCGCCCCGGTGATGCATGGTCCGAAAACGCGGTCATAGCCATAGCCGGTCGCGCCATCGGCAATCTCGAAGCTGTGCGGCTTGAGTTCGTGGGCAACGGCGGGTGCGACGGAGGGCTTGGCGTGAGTGACCGCTCCCTTGCCGACGGTGTCCACCTTTTCAGTTTTGTCCGAACCCACGTCCGGCAAGGCCGCAATGATGTCGGAGAGATAATTGGTGACGCGAGTTTTCTCCCCGCTGGTGGCGAGGGACAAGGTGGACTCGATGGCCTTGAGGCGCTCGTCAAGATTGGACAGGAGTTCGGTTTTGATCTGCGGATAGACCGAGTTGGCCTGGGCGAGGAGGCCGACGGCGAATGACGCAAAATGCTTTTCGAGGTGTTCACGGAGGGCGGAACTGAGCAACCGACGCACCGTGTTGTAAAAGCCGGAGACGGTTTCATTTTGCCGCCAAGTAGTGCCGCCGCCCCGCACATTATGGACCTCGTCCTTGGCGGCCTGAATGCGGGTCTGGACTTCCTGGGAAGCAAAGTCGCTGAGTTGCTTGAGGATGGCATCCCGCTCGTTGGGGGCCTGGTCGGCCAGGAGTTTTTCAAATTCGCCGAGCACTTTCTGATGGGCCTGGGACAGCGACAGCGGTTCAAGGCCGGAAAGAGCATTGGATTGCTCGACGGCCACAACCTCCTTCTCCAAGTGACCGAGTTGCGTTTTGACAGCGTCGGAGAACTTGCGGAAATGTTCGATGTATTTATTGAGGAGCAGCTCGATCTTGGGAAAGATCAGGTCGGCGACTTTAGACTGGAGATCGGAGAGGTAGCCCCAATAGCCCCAGCGCTTGCTCTGCCAATGCTTGCCGAGATCGCCCTTTTCAAGCTCATGGAAGACGCCTTCCGCGAGCAGACAGATGGCGTCGAGATGGGTGGGAACGATGCTGGCCAGCGCAGTTTGTTCGTTACCCATGGCCGTCACGAGCGTGGCGGCCTCCTCGGCGAAAAAATCGAGTTTTTTCTCCAGTTCGGCGCGAATTTTGGCGATTTCTGCGCGGACCTTTTCCGGGTTGTATTCCGCTTCAATCGCATTTAGGCGGCCCGAGAAAGCGCCACGAAGCCGGTGAACGACGATGGTCAGCCGGTCAGTGAGGAGCTTGCGGGAATGTTCAAACCGGTGGCTGGTGGAAAGAATCTGGTAGAGGCGGTCGCGGACAGCAAGGATGCCGGACTTCTCGAATTCCTTGTCGTCGTAGTAATGCGTGGAAATCAGGTGTATGGGAACGCTGTCGAGCTGTTCGAGGAAGTAATAGCCATCCTCGTCGCTGAGCTGGTTGGAGGCGAGCAACTCGTCGAGCGTCTTTTTGACTTCGGTGCGGATACGGTCTTCCTCCTTGCGGCAAAACTCCTCAAAGGATGGGGGATCTTCGTCGTTTTCGCGGCAATCGTGGACCTTGGCGTCATAGGTCTTGTCGATCTTCGTGGCAATGATTTGGAGGTGTTTGATCTGCCGCTGACGAAGCTGCCGGACGATAAACTCCTTGTCCGACTGACTGTATGACGCGCCAGCCTCCGTGAGAAACAGGATGGCATCCACTTCCTTGACGAGGTCCTCGGTGAGGCGGACACGAAAACGCTCGGTATCGTCGAGGCCGGGGGTGTCAATCAATTCGATGTTATCGCCGAGGATGGGAACGGGCGCGTGAACCACGAGGCGGTCCACGAGATAATGGACCGGCTCCTGGCTGGACGTGAATTTTCTGATCTCGGCCCGAAACTTTGTTTTGTCCTCCTTGGTTTTCCAACCGCCGGGGGTGATGCGGTGGGTATATCCACCAGGATGAAGCCATTTAGATGCCAAAGCTTTTAAGTCGAAATGGGGATGGTGAATGATGCCACCTTCCTTAATGCGCTTGGAAGCAGGCTCGTTGAACTTGGTGAAACCGGCGTAGCGCTTGGCCTCGGGATCGGTGGGGTCGGCCTTGTAGGCTTCGCGCTGTTCTGCCCATTCCTCGGCGGAGATGAACTTGACCTCGGCGTAGGCATTTTCGGCGTAGCGGAGGAGTGAGATGGCAGCAGTTTCGGGGCTGGTCTCGACGCCGGTCAGACGTTCGTCCGTGAGTTTGTTGACGAACGATGACTTGCCAACCTTGAAACGGCCAACAATGGCCACGCGGTAGAAGTCGGGAATCTTGGCGAGGGTGAGGGCCTCATCGATGGACTGTATTTGCTCGTCCAGGTAAGGCCGGTAGCTAGGGAGTTCGAGACTCTTGGCTTCCGCCAATTTATTGCGCAAGGCGACGGCGCAATCGCGAACTTCAAGCAGGGGATGAGCGATCAGTTGATTCATAACTTCAATTGGGTGGGCTGTAGTTTTACTTGCAGAATTTCCGCGAGTTTCTCCTTCAGCAGCGTTTTCCTGTCCTTAAAGAATTCTTGGAAGTTCTCTAATGACAGGTCGCTATCGGGAATAAAGTGCTTGGCACAAAAATCGGCGCGGGCGGTCTTGCCGGCGCAAGTTTTCTTCAACCAACCTTCAAACTCGGAATCACTTTTTTCCTGATTGGGGATGCCTTCCAATAATTGCAGGTTGGGCAACCCATCCACCGATTCCATATAGAAATCGAGATCGCCCGCTGGAATGCCCCGCTTGGCCAGTTTGGCCCGGGTGATGAGGCTGCGGGCGTGGATGTGGTCTATGTGGAATTTGTTGCGATAATCCAGCGTCGGATACAACAACGAAAGCGTGGAGAAGGTGTAACCCTGGCCATACCGCGACAGCAGCAGATTCTCGATGTCATCCTCGGTTACTTGCAGCGATTTGTTTGTGCCTTTGAATTTGTCTTTAACCTCATCCAGCGGGAATGCGCCGTTTTGCTTGCGCAGAATTTCGCGGATGGGACGCAGCACGGTGTCAGGAACACCGCCGAACGCCCGCTTCACCAACGAGAGGATGAGCCAGAGCCGCACAGTCTCCCGGTCATCCCTGAACTTACCGGCTTCAACATAGTTGTTCGGGATTCCCTTTTTGAGCAGATAGTAAGCGATCGGGATGACGGCGTTGTTCGAGGTCAGGCGATCCCGGTCGTAGCCGAACGAGGAAATCAAGGTGACCGCATGCCGGAGCGCGGAAGTGATGTCATCCCACTCGTTCTCGATTTTCAGCATATTCGACTTGTTGAAGTTGTCCACCTTGAAGGCGATCTCGTTAAAATCACCCAGGACCAGACAGCTTTTCAGGATGAAATCCTTGTCAAAATTGAAACCGCTTCCGATGGCATTCAGTTCGTCCACAAAAGCGGTGATTTCCTCGCGCGCATCCAACTTCTTCCATTGCGCCGTGGCGATGGATAGCAACAAGTCTGAGTAGCTGAGAATCGTTCCCCCGCTGTTGACCCGGATGAAGATGTTCAAGACCTTGTCCAGACTTTCGTCCTTCTCCAGGAAATAGTTGATTACCTTTGCGTCATGAACAACTGACCAGAGCTTGAACAAAGTCTCATTCGCAAATTCCGCCTGTCCCTCGGGGCGGTTCATCAGCTTGTTCTGAATCAGGAATTTGTTCACCCCCGACTGGTTTTTGATGTCCAAAATATCGCCGACTCGAAACCAGAACGTGTCTTTCGGCGATTCCTTTGCCTCCTCGTCCGTCAGAAAGACGAAGTCGTAAATCATGTCGCCTTTATCATTCTTGGCCGGCGCGACCAGATTCAGGTAAAGCCGGCGTTTGGGAAAAGCATGAGGATTGTCCCAGCGTTTGCGCAATTCCTTGTAGGCATACGAGCCTTTCAAGCCCAGGTAGAGCGAGGTGAGCCGCTGCTGTCCGTCGAGAATGCCAGTCACATCATCCTTCCCGCTGACATTGGCCTTGGGATTGTGGCTATTATCCCGCTCGTGATATTCCCGCATGAACTCGTAGAACTGAAAGTTGCCCGCATTCTTCCGCTCCACCTGCCAGAAAAGAAATGAGCCGATGGGGTAATCCCGCAGCAATGAGTCAAACAGCCGCTCAATCTGTTCGACCCCCCAAACCACCTCGCGCTGGATTGCAGGCAATAGGTATCGCTTCTGGTCAATGTTCTCGATCGCCTCTTTGACAGTGATGGGGGTTTGGAATGCCATAAAGTTCTTTTTAGCTAAACAGCTCCTTCTCGATCAGAGCCATATATTTGTTCGTGTAGAAAAGGTCTGGCTCGTGCCGCGCTGCGCGCATCATTATTCGGAAATCGGGAGATGCCGGCTTCGTAGCGTCGAAAGTCACCAACCCAATTCCAAATATCTGGCAAAGGGAGTCCAAACGATCCAAATCCTCCTCTGACGATTTGATGGGCACAACGAGGTAAACTTTATTGCTGAAAATTTTGTAGGCGCACGCCTGGCCGAAGGCGGTAATCAGTTGCACGGTATCCGTTTTTATTTCGGCGGAAACTATTTCGGTCGTGCCCTTGATGATGTCGCTTCGACGAGATTCGCGTTTGCCGACAACATCTGGAGTTCCCCATTTGTCTTTGAATTTATTGCGACCAAGTGGAATCGCGACTGTTACGTCCTCAATTTCGTTCGTCAACCAATCTGCGAAAGGTTTGTAGAAATCCTCTTCCTTAACTTTAGTTGCCACCACGGAAACCGGAGCGGGCTCGTTGGCCTCCACGTCTGCTGGCTTATATTTAAGGAGGCGAAACAGACCCTTTGATGGTTTGTAAACCTTGTCGGGGAAAATGGCATCGAGATTCCAGATGCTGCCATTCACGGTGTTGGCGTTGAAGCTGGGGTCGAAGGCACTGATTTTGGCGTGCAGCTCGGAATACCTTAACCCTTTGGGAGACTGCTCAAGCAATTCGAGAGCCTTGTCTTTGATCCGCTTGGTTACTTTGTCTGGTTGCATAATAATCACTCCGGTTCGTTTTCGGTGTCGCGGCCAAGTCGATTTTTAACGTCGTGGTTCATATTGATTGGCGCGCAGCGTCACTGGCTTGCTCGCTTTTGCAAACCGCATCGAATTCTGTCGGGTCTTTGAGCTTCTCAATCAGGAAATCCGCCCATGCGGGCGTGTATCCGTAATCATTGTGTCGTTGGTCGTAGATGCAAAACTTCCAGTTCGTTTCTTGCGGAGTATTGCTGCCGCTCGCTGGGCGCACTTTGAACCGCTTCCAGCAGCGGGCATGAACCGCGAGGTTGAATCTGTCAACTGATTTGCCTGCCCGGTCGGCTTTGGGATTACCCAAACCAGCCTGCACCTTCTTAACAACATCGCCCGCACGAATGCTGTTGAGATTGGCGACTGGGACTTCCTTGAATTTGACCATCGCGACCACATGACCGAGTTGCTTCTTCTCCTCGTCCGAAAGTTTATCGTAGTGAACAAATTGGACCGGCAGCGCGTTTTCACTCCTATGGTTCGCAACCTGGATGAGAAATGCCTTGAAAGAATATTTACCGCTGGCTGTAACTTCTGGTGAAATCGTTGAGCGGTACTGCTGGATGAATTCCACGACGGGTTTGCTCTCCGGCTTGTGTTTAACCGTGTCCACCAGGCTTTCCGACGACGGGAACAACTGCAAAGAGAATGAAAGACACTCCCGCAGACAGTATTTCGCGCCAAACTCCTTCTCCAGCATCTCGTCGAAATTTAGCAGCATCGCCTGACACTCGCCAAAGATGCTCGCGTCGAGTTCCGGCATCGAGCGGTGCTCAATGCGATTTCGGAGAGGGATGAAGAATTCAAGGTTTTTGCGGACG